>Ga0137410_10001200_pt1 | contig 17856 bp, 22 predicted proteins | sample CZODoug1_16funga_FD_108878 | JGI IMG/M metagenome (GOLD analysis project Ga0137410, IMG submission 108878) | Vadose zone soil fungal communities from Angelo Coast Range Reserve, California, USA - CZODoug1_16fungal (Illumina Assembly) | ecosystem: Environmental > Terrestrial > Soil > Vadose zone... | reverse complement strand
GTGCGGATCCCTGCCCGCGATGGCCCAGCTGGTCGGCGTCGACACCGGGCGCATGCGTCTGCCTTCGTGCGGCCGCTGCGGCTCGCGCTGGCAGTTCAAGCGAACCGGCTGCCCATTCTGTGAAACCGACTCTCAGCAGCTCGCGAGTGTGGCCATCGAGGGAGAACCCGGCCTGCGCATCGACCACTGCGAGTCCTGTGGCGGGTACCTCAAGACATACGACGGGCAGGGCAACGAGACCCTCTTGCTAGCTGACTGGTCTTCGCTCCATCTCGACCTCATCGCTCACGAGCGTGGACTGAAAAGGATGGCCGCGTCGCTCTACGAATTCGAGCCCCTGCGCCATCCGTAGTCGAACCGTGGCGCCAGCGGCGCCATGCTCAGTCCTGCACCGGTTGAACGTGGCCGTGTTCGGCCTGCGGGCGCGGCACTGGGAAACCTACGTCGCCGCCGCGGACGAGCCCGCATGCGGCCGCCTGACACGACGACGGAACGGCCACTTCCAGACGGGGTACGGCGCCCCGGCCGAAGGCCGGGGCGCCCTGCGCGACAAGGACTACGCGATCCTCCAGGGCCTGCGCGTGACTACATCGCCTTGAGCTTGACCTCCACGCCCTTCGGAGCGAGCGTGAACTGGAGCCCTTTCGCCGTACCCGTGACCTGCATCACCACGCCGTTCTGGTTCTGCATCGCGATCGCCCCGGCGCCGGCGGCGACCGTGGCTCCCGCCGCCGCGGCGACGTAGTTTCCGGAGAAGTCCTCCACCTTCTTGAGATTGAAGACCTCGCCGGTCGCGGTCACCTTGGAGATGCCGACGTCCACCACGCTCAGACCGCTGACCGAGAAGACGTAGTCCTTGCCCTGGTAGGTCAGCTTGCCGTCGCCCCAACTCACGCCGACACCGACCGCGATCGACTTGCTCTCGATCCGGACCGTCCCCGAGGGCTTGTCCTGGGCCCCCACGGTCATCGCGACCGACAGCGCCAGTAGCAGCGTCACCCAACGAATCGGCGTTACCCAACGAATCTTGCCATCTTTCCGCATTGTCGAGACTCCTTTCGGCCTGTGTTCACTTCGTCCGCGCCCTGCGCGCAGTCCCGTCGGACATCGAGAGCTCATCTGAGCACGGCGCGATGGGAGCCGCGATAGGACCTTGGGCCTACGAGGACACGGGCTGCACCCGTCCCCCTCTCGAAGCGGCGTAAGACCAAGGTCCGATATCCCGTTCGCGCATCGCTGGAGAGAATCCGAAAAGCCGTCGCTGGCTCAGCGGGGCGCGTTCGGCTACGATAGCCGGCGCATGCTCTCCCGGGCCCAGGAAGCTCGCGTCCGTGCGCTCATGTGGACCAGCTCGCCCGGCACGCCGCTGACCTATTGCCTGGAGCACCTGGCGACCAGCCCCCGGGATCCCGGCGAGCCACATGTCGGACCTCGCCGTCTTCGTCCGCGGCCTGCACGAGCGCGGAGATTGCCAGCGGGCGCTTCGGAGCCGCAGCGCTCAGGCGGGGCGCGTGGAGTCGGGCCCTCCGCACGGCCGGGCTCCCGTACAAGCACCCGCACACCCTTCGGCACAGTTTCGTCAGCATGCTGCACGAGCAGGGCTCCGACCTCGCCTACATCGCCCAGCAGGTCGGCCACTCCAGCCCGGTCATCACGGCCCAGACCTACGTCAAGGTCCTCCGCCCCCGGCGCCGGAACGTGGTGTAGGGCATCGAGGCGGCGCTTCGTGTAAGCAATTTGTCAACGGTTCCCACGGAAGCAGGCAATACGACGCAGCACGACGTAGTCGTCACTCCGCGAGAAGTCGGACGAGCCAACACGGGGCAACACGTGACAAACCCCCTTGAGGAAGCCAAGTACTTTAAGGCCGAGTAGGCGAGGGGCCGCCGCGTGCCGAGCCTGATCCAGGCGGCCGGCGTGAGCCCCCGCTTCCTCGAGTTCCTCGCCCGGGAGCCGTTGGGGGACGGTCGCGTGCTCGACGTCGGCTGCGGTTCGGGCCGCCTCTCCCTCGCGCTCGCCCCGGCTTGCGGCTCGGTCGTCGGCCTCGACCGGGACGCGGCCGCGCTCGAAGACGCTCGTCGGCGGGCCGCCGCGGCCCACCTCGCCAACGTGGAGTTTCATGAGGCCGACGTCGAGGCCGCGCCCTACGAGCCCTGGCGCCCCGATCTGGTGACCGCGCACCTCTGCGCCTCGGACGCGATCATCGAGCGCGCGGCAGCCGCGCTCCACCCCGGCGCCTGCCTGGCCATGGTCGCCTTCCACGTGGACCAGTGGAAGGAGACGGGCCGCATCTCCCGCTTCGCCTACGACGAGGCGCGCATGCGCGCGGCCCTCGAGGAGCGTGGCTTCGCGGTCGAGGCGCTCGAGGTCGAGCAGGAGGTGCGGCGCTTCGCCTCCGTCGAGGAAGGCCTGGCCGCCGCGGTCGGCCTGGAGGACCGGTGGCGGACGGACGGTCGCTGGTTTCGCTACATCGCCTTCCTCGAATCCGGCGGCCGCACGCTCACGCGCAGCCACCTGCTGGTCAAGGCGCGGCGCGCGTGAGCGGCGGGAGCCTGGGGGCGCTGACGCTCACCGGGTCGGTGAAGGCCCTCGCCCTCGAGCTGGGCTTCGACCTCGTCGCGGTGGGCCCGGCCACGCCGCCCGAGCACGGCGCGGCGCTGAGGCGCTGGGTCGAGGCGGGCCACGCCGGCACCATGGGCTACCTCGAGCGGAGGCTCGAGGAGCGGCTCGAGCCGGAGCGGGTGCTGCCGGGCGCGCGCGCCGCGGTCTGCGTGGCGCTCAACTACTACCAGGGCGAGCCCGGCGATCCCTCCTGGCGCCCGGTCGCCCGCTACGCCTGGGGCCGCGACTATCACGACGTGATCGGGCCGCGGCTCGAGCGCCTCGCGGCGCACCTGACGGAGGCCGCGGGCGCGCGGAGCCGCGGCTACGTGGACACGGGGCCGGTGCTCGAGCGGGATCTCGCCGCGCGGGCCGGGCTCGGCTGGATCGGCAAGAACACCATGCTGCTGCACCCGGCGCTCGGCTCGTGGTTCTTCATCGGGGTGCTCCTGACCACCGCGGAGCTCGTCTCCGACGCCCCGCTGGCCGACCGCTGCGGCTCCTGTCGCGCTTGCCTCGACGCCTGTCCGACCGGGGCCTTCCTCGCCCCCTACGTGCTCGATTCGCGCCGCTGCATCTCGTACCTGACGATCGAGCACCGGGGCGACATCGAGCCCGACCTGCACTGCGACATGAGCGGCTGGCAGTTCGGCTGCGATATCTGCCAGGACGTGTGCCCGTGGAACCGGAAGACCCCGGCGACGCGCCATCCCGAGTTCCTCCCCCGGGCGGCATATCCCGGAGCGGAGGCGCTCTCGCGCATGGACGACGCCTCGATCCGCGAGGTGTTCCGCGACACCGCGCTGCTTCGAGCCAAGCCTCCGGCGCTCCGCCGCAATGCCCTGATATATCTGGAGAACAAATCGAGATGAGCGGCCGGATCGAGGAGGTCGAAGACCGCATCCGCGAGCGCCGACGCACCGTGCTGGCCGGCGTCGAGTCAGCCCAGGGGCCTGTGCTACAATCCGACCGCGAGGGCACCCCATGGCCATCCTGAAGGTCGCGCGTCTCGGACACCCGGTACTTCGCCAGCTCGCGGCGCCCGTTCCGATCGAGCAGATCCGCTCGGCCGGGACCCAGCGCCTGATCGACGACATGGTCGAGACCATGCGCGAGTACAACGGAGCCGGGCTCGCCGCTCCCCAGGTGCACGAGCTCCAGCAGATCTGCGTGATCGAGGTGCACGGCAACCCGCGCTACCCCGACGCCCCCGCGATCCCGCTCACGGTGCTGATCAATCCGGTGCTGACCCCGCTGACCGAGGGCATGGAGGACGGCTGGGAGGGCTGCCTCTCGGTGCCCGACATGCGGGGCGTGGTCCCGCGCTTCGGCAGCGTGCGTCTCGAGGCGTTCGACCGCGAGGGCAGCCGGATCGACGTGGTGGCCAAGGAGTTCTTCGCCCGCGTCATCCAGCACGAGACCGACCACCTGCACGGCCGGGTCTACCTCGACCGGATGCGGGACTTCACCACCCTCTCGCATCTGGCCGAGTGGAACCGCTACTGGCTCGGCAACCAGGAGCAGGACGACTAGGCGGGCAGCCGATGCCCAACCGATGAAGGTCGTCGCCGTCGTCCGCGATCTCTTCTTCGTGGCCCGCATCCGGGAGACCGCGCGCCTGGTGGGCACCCCGCTCGTCTTCGCCCGCACCCCGGAAGAGATCGCGGCCCAGCTCGCGCCCGAGCCGCCCGCGCTGGTGATCATCGATCTCACCACCAACGGCTGGGACTACGATGCCATCTTCGACGCCCTCGCGGCCGCCCCCGACGTGCCGGTGCTGGGCTTCACGACCCACGCGCTGGCCCGTGAGACCCAGCCGCTACACGCCCGCTGCCGGCGGGTGGTGACCAAGGAGACCCTGACCCAGGAGCTGCCCGGGCTCCTGCAGCACGGGCTCGCCGCGTGACCGCAGCCGAGTTCGTGGTCGCGCTCGACAAGGCCAACCAGGCGGTCCTCCGCCGGCTCGAGCCCGACGCCACCCTCAAGCCGGAGGTGAGCGGGACGCTCAACGTCACGAACCTCCTGAAGGTCGCCCTCAAGAACGAGATCGAGGCCACCGAGATCGCGGCGCGCTGGCTCGTCGTCACCACCGACGTCGAGGTGAAGATGGCCTTCGCCCGCCAGGCGGGAGACGAGGCCAAGCACTACCGCATGATCGCCGACCGGCTCGGGGAGCTCGGGGTGGACGCGCGCGCCCTCGATCCGCTCGCGCAGGGATTCGGCCCCCTCTTCAAGTACCTCGACTCGCTCGAGACCACCGTGGAGCGCGTCGCGGCGGGCCAGTTCACCCGCGAGGCGGTGGCGGTGGTGAAGAACCGCCAGTTCATCGAGTTCTGCGACCGGGCAGGGGACCGGATCACCGCGACGCTCTACCGTGACGTCATCGAGCCGGACGAGCGCTTCCATCAGCAGCTCGGGCGCACGCTGCTGCTCAAGCTCGCGACTACTCCCGAGACCCAGGACGCCGCGCGGCGCGCCGCCGCCCGCACGCTCGCGCTGGCCGAGGAGCTGCAGGGCGCCGCGCTCCGGACCGCCGGCATCCACCACGCGCCCGGCTGTTGATGGATCCCGACCCTTCGCTGGCCGACTTCGCCGCCGCGGTCACCCGCACCGACGCCGACATCCCGCTGGCCCGCGCGGCCCTCCTGATCGCGGCCGCCGAGCAGCCCGCGCTCGACGTGGACAAGGAGCTGGCCCGCCTCGACGACCTCGCGGAGGCGGCCGCCCCCCGGCGCGACGGGCAGGACGAGCTGCGACGCCTGCATCGCCTCCGGGAGTTCCTCTTCGAGGAGCAGGGCTTCGCGGGCGATCGCGGCGACTACTTCGATCCGCGCAACAGCTACCTCAACCACGTCCTCGACCGGCGGCTGGGCATCCCGATCACGCTCTCGCTGGTGCTGATCGAGGTCGGGCGGCGCCTCGGCCTCGACATGGAGGGCGTCGGCCTCCCGGGTCACTTCATCACCGGGATCCGGATCGGAGGCGAGCACCTGCTGCTCGATCCGTTCAACCGCGGCGCGCTCCTGACCGTGGAATCCTGTGGCGAGGTGGTGCGGCGCGCGCTCGGGCGGCCGGTGCGCCTCCAGGCCGAGCACTTCACGCCGGTGACCAACCGGCAGTTCCTGGTTCGGGTGCTCGCCAACCTGAAGGGCATCTACTGGCGCCAGGAAGCCTGGGACAAGGTGGTGCGGGTGATCGACCGCACCCTGGCGCTGCACCCCACCGCGGCGGGCGAGCGGCGCGACCGGGGCGCGGCCTGGAGCAACATGGGGCGGCTCGAGCGCGGGGCCGCCGACTGGGAGCGCTACCTGACCGAGTTCCCGGACGCGGCCGACCACGAGCAGGTGCGAGGCCAGCTGCGCCGGGTGCGGCAGAAGATCGCGCAGCTCAACTAGGGCCGGCGTGCGCGTCCAGGGTGGTACCAACCTCTACGGCTTCACCGTCGGCATCCTCATGCTCGACACGAGGTTCCCGCGCATCCCGGGCGACATGGGCAACGCCACGACCTTCGACTTCCCGGTGCGCTACCACCGGGTAACCGGCGCCTCGCCGGACCGGGTCGTTCGCCAGGGGCAGCGCGAGCTGCTGCCCGCCTTCGTGGAGGGCGCGCGCTTTCTGGAGCGCGAAGGGGTGCGCGCGATCACCACCAACTGCGGTTTCCTGGCCAAGTTCCAGCAAGAGCTCGGCGCCTCGGTGAGCGTGCCCGTCTTCACCTCGAGCCTCATGCTGGTGCCGCTCGTGCAGCGGATGCTGCCGCCGGGCCGGGTGGTGGGCGTGCTCACCGTGAACGCGGCCTCGCTCCACCGCGAGCACATGGCGGGCGCGGGCATCGCGGCGGACGCCCCGGTGGTGGTGGCTGGCCTCGAGACCGAGAAAGAGTTCACCCGGGTGCTGCTCGACGATCAGCTGATCCTCGACGTGGAGGCGGCCCGCCAGGAGCACCTCACGGTGGCCGGTCGCCTGGTGGCCGAGCATCCCGAGATCGGCGCGATCGTGCTCGAGTGCACCAACATGCCGCCCTACCGCGCCGACATCCAGGCCGCCACCGGCCTGCCCGTCTTCGACATCACCACGCTGGTCCGGATGGTGCACGACTCGGTGTGCCACGGCCTCGCGCCGCGTCCCGCCTGAGCCCGCCGCCCGCGTGAGCCAGACCGCCGACGTCGTCATCGTGGGCGCCGGCATCACCGGTGGCTCGGTCGCGTTAATCTCCTCGAGCGCTTCGCCGCGGGGACACTGCGCGCCGAAGCCAACATGTTCTAGGCGATGAAGCTCGCCGACCTCCGCGTGGTGAGGGCCGACATCCCGGTGCGGCGCCCGCACAAGATGTCCTTCACCACCCTCGAGACCGTGAACTTCGTCTTCGTCCGCCTCGAAACCTCCGACGGCCACGTGGGCTGGGGGGAAGCCGCCTGCCTCGGCGGGCCTACCTGGAGCGAGGAGTCGGCCGAGTCGGTGGTCGCGACCATCGAGCGCTACATCGCCCCGTGGCTCATCGGCCGCGACCCGACCGCGATCGAGGCGCTCCGGATCGAGATGGCCCGACGGGTCCAGGGCAATCCGTTCGCCCGTGCGGCGGTCGAGATGGCGCTCTGGGACATCGCCGGCCGGGCGCTGGGCGTCCCGGTGTACCGGCTGCTCGGCGGAAGGGTGCGGGATCGCGTGCCGCTCTCCTGGTCGCTCGCGGTGGCGGACCCGCGTGCCGAGATCGAGGAGGCGCACGCCAGGATCGCGCGGGGCCACCGCATCTTCAAGATCAAGACCGGGGCCGGCGCCCTCGCCGACGACGTCGAGCGCGTGCGCCGGCTTCGCGAGGCCCTGGGCCCCGAGATCTCGCTCCGGGTGGACGCCAATCAAGGCTGGGACCGGCCGACCGCGCTCCGGGCCGTCCGGGCGCTCGAGCCCTACGCCCTCGACTTCGTGGAGCAGCCGGTGCCGCGCTGGGACCTCGAGGGTCTCGCCCTGATCGCCGAGCGAGCCTCGATGCCGATCATGGCCGACGAGTCCTGCTTCACCGATCACGAGGCGCTCGCGCTGGCCCGGCGCGGCTCGATCTCGATCCTGAGCCTCAAGCTGACGAAGTCGGGGGGCCTGCTCGGGAGCCTCGCGATCGCGCGGGTCGCCGAGGCCGCCGGCATGGGCTGCTACGTGGGCTGCATGATCGAGACCTCGCTCGGCACCGCCGCGTACCTCCATCTGGCCCTGGCCGCCGCTCCGGTCACCTGGGGCTGCGAGCTCTTCGGGCCGCTCCTGCTCGCGGGCGACGTCACACGACAGCCGGTGCAGTACGCCGACGGCTGCATCCTCTCGCTGGACGGCCCCGGCTGGGGCGTGGACGTCGACGAGAAGGCGCTCGCCGAGTGGTCTCGTCGATGCTAGCCGCGTGGTGAGCGGGGCCCCGCCCGGGCGCGCCGCCACGGGGCCGGTGCTCGAGACCCGCGGCATCGTGAAGCGGTTCGGCGGCCTGGTCGCGGTGAACGGGCTCTCGCTGGCGCTGGCCCGCGGGGAGATCCGCGGGCTGATCGGCCCCAACGGCTCCGGCAAGACCACCACCGTCAACATCCTCTCCGGCCTCCATCGGCTCGACGCGGGCGAGATCCATCTCGACGGCCGGCGCGTTGACCGCCTGCGGCCCAACGAGATCGCGGCGCGGGGGGTGGCTCGCACCTTCCAGATCCCGAAGCTCTTCGGGAACATGACGGTGCTGGAGAACGTCCTGCTCCCGGGCCACGCGGAGCGGGCCCGCGCCGCCACGCGCCCGATGGCGGAGATCCAGGCGAGCGCGCGCCGCCAGCTCGATTTCGTCGCCATGGACCGGCACCGCCATGCCCTCGCCAAGCAGCTCTCGGGCGGGCAGGCGATGCTGGTGCAGATCGCCCGCGCCCTGATGATCCATCCCCTCCAGGTGGTCCTGATGGACGAGCCGTTCGCGGGCGTGCATCCGACCATCCGGGAGGTCATCATGGAGGCGATCCTCCGCCTGAACCGGGAGCACGGGGCGACCTTCCTGATCGTCTCCCACGAGATGGCCGAGGTGCGGCGGCTCTGCGGTCGGGTCTCGGTCATGCACGACGGACGCCTCGTCGCGGAAGGCCCGCTCGCCGAGGTGGCGAACGATCCCGTCGTCCTCGAAGCGTACCTGGGCAAGTAGATGGCGCTGCTCGAGGTGGACCAGGTCGCGGCCGGCTACGTCGAGGGCATCGACATCCTGGCCGGCATCAGCCTGCGCGTCGAGGCGGGCAGCGTCACCGGCATCATCGGACCGAACGGGGCGGGGAAGTCGACGCTGCTCAAGACCATCTTCGGCTTCCTCCACCCCCGCGAGGGCCGCATCGTCCACGACGGGCGCGAGATCCAGCGGGCGGCGCCCCACGAGATCAAGCGGCTCGGGGTCAGCTACGTGCCCCAGGGCGCGAACGTCTTCGCCCAGCTCACCGTCCAGGAGAACCTGCTCCTCGGCGCCTGGGTGGAGCGCGGCGACCGCGGGCGCGTGGGCCAGATGCTGGAGCGCGCCTACGCGACGTTCCCCCGGCTCCGGGAGAAGCGGCGGCATCGCGCCACCTCGCTGAGCGGCGGCGAGGCCAAGATGCTCTCGCTGGCCAAGGAGCTGGTGACCGATCCGAAGCTGCTCCTGGTGGACGAGCCCTCGGCCGGGCTCGCCCCCCGCATCTCGACCGAGGTGTACGCGCGGCTCGTGGAGGCGCGCGCCCGCGGCGTCACGATCCTCCTGGTGGACCAGAACATCACCAAGGCGGTGGAGGTCTCGGACTATCTCTACGTGATCGAGGGGGGACAGGTCCGCCGTCAGGGTCCGCAGGCCGACTTCGCGGATCATCTTCGCGAGCTGATCCGCGACTCGCTCCTCGGAGCCTGAGGGCATGGCGGGCTTGCTCCGGCGCCTGGGCCTCTGCCTGGTGGCCTACGCGGCCCTCGCGTGGGTGCCGCTCGTCACCTCCGAGTACCACACCCACATCCTGGTCATCAGCCTCTACTACGTGATCCTCGCGGTGGGCTGGAACCTCCTCGCGGGATACACCGGGCAGTTCTCGCTGGCCCACCACACGTTCGCGGGGATCGGCGCCTACACGTCGGCGCTGCTCGTGCAGCGGGCCGGGATCCCGATCCTGGCCGGGGTGGTGGCCGGGGCGGTGGCGGCCGCTGCCGTCGGCTACGGGCTCGGCAGCCTGTGCCTGCGGATGCGCGCGATCTACCTGGCGCTGGCCACCTGGGCGTTCGCGGAGTCGGTCCGCCTGCTGGTCACGGTGGAATACCAGATCACGCGCGGGGATCTGGGCCTGGCCGCGCCGCTGCTCTTCGGGACGCCGCGCGCGACGCCCTACTACTACCTGTTCCTGGGCCTGGCCCTCGGGGCCTTGCTGGTGGCCTGGCAGATCGTCCACTCGCGGATCGGCGCCTACCTGCGAGCCATCCGCGACGACGAGGAGGCCGCCGCGACCATGGGGGTGGACACCTTCAGGTGGAAGCGCTTCGCGTTCGTCGTCTCCGCGGTGTTCGCGGCGGTGGCGGGCGCCTTCCAGGGGCACTACATCGGCCTGCTCTCACCGACGCCGATGAAGTTCAACGAGATGGCCACCGTCATCATCATGGTGATCAGCGGCGGCCTGCGCACCTTCGCGGGGCCGGCCCTGGGCGCCGTCTTCATCGAGCTGCTCTCGGAGCTGCTGCGACGCTGGGGCGAGATCCGGATGGTGCTCTTCGCCCTCCTCGTCATCGCGGTGATCCGGCTCTACCCGGCCGGCCTGGTCGGGCTGCTGCGCGCGGCGGGCGCGCGCATCGGGGCACGGCTGCCCGCGCTGGCCCCGCTCCTCGGAGTGAGGCGGCCGGCCGACTGAGCCGGGGCGGGCCGGGTCAGACCGTGCGCTCGCGCTCCCCGAAGAGGCCGTTGGGTCGGAGCACCAGCAGGGCGATCAGCAGCAGGAACCCGTAGAGGTCCTTGTAGGCCGGTGAGATGAACACCGAGCCGAGGGCCTCGATCACCCCCAGCAGCACCCCGCCCACCACGCTGCCCAGGATCGACCCGAGGCCCCCGATCACGATGATCTCGAAGCCCTTGAAGGTCGAGATGGCCCCGTTCTCCGGGTAGACCAGGAAGTCGGGCGCGAGCAGCGCGCCGGCCGCGGCGGCCATCGCCACGCCCACCCCGAAGGCCAGCATGTCGAGACGGAGGACGTCGATGCCGGCGGTCTGGATGCCGATCCGGTTCTGCGCCGCGCCCCGGAGCGCGCGTCCCACCCACGTCCGGGTGACGAGCAGGTAGAAGAGCGCGAGCAGCACCAGGGCGCCGACGAGGGCCACGAAGCGGTTGCCGGAGAGCGGGAGCGTGAGCAGCATCGTGGGCTTCGCGTAGTCGCGCGGCGAGTACTGGTTGGGGCCGCCCAGCACGATCGCGAGGTTCCGGAAGAGCACCATCAGCGCGATGGTCATGACCGTCGCGTACTCGTCGCGCCGCTCCACCCCGCCCACGTACATCGGGCGCAGCAGGAAGCGCTGGACCACGACGCCGAGCAGGAACACCGACGCCATCGCGAGCGGAAGGGCGACGTACCAGCGGTCCCAGCCCAGCACCGAGGCGAGCAGGAAATACTGCACGTAGCTGCCGATCATGTAGAACTCGCCCATCGACCAGTTGATCATCTTCATGATCGAGTAGATGAACGTGATGCCGAGCGCCATCAGGCTGTAGATGACCCCGATGACGAGGCCGGAGAGGAGGTACTGGGAGAGGAGGTGGAGGTCCATCGATCGAGCGGCCCCGGAGTCGGGGTCGGGAGCGTGCGACTTCCGCTCCCGCCCCGGCCCGGCGGTCGCCTAGCGGGGAACGACCAGCTCGCCCGTCTTGAACTCGGCCGGATAGATGATCTTGGCCTCGGTGAACGGCATGTCGGTCTTGGTGTACTGCATCATCAGCATCGGGGGCGTCCACTGCTGCCAGTACGGTCCCTCGCCGCGGCTGAAGCTGATCGTCGCGTTCCAGCCCTGGAACTTGTTGGCCAGCAGCGACTTCACCAGGGCCTCGCTGGTGTCGCTCTTGACCGCCTCCAGCGCGTCCGCGATGAGGACGACCTGCGCGTAGCCGTTCAGCGACGCGTAGACCGGATCCTCCTTGAACTGCTCGCGGTACTTGGCGCGGAAGGCCTCCCCGCGCGGGGTGAGCTTCATGGTCGGGTGGTAGTACACCAGGAACGAGACGTAGTTGCCCTTCTCGCCGAGGTTCTTCCAGAACTCGGCCCGGGCCGGCATGTCGTAGGAGACCAGCATCGGGGTGCCGGGCAGGAGGCCGACGTCGGCGGCCTGCTTGATGATCAGATAGGCGGGGGTGCCCACCCCGATGTTGATCACCACGTCCGGCTTCCAGCTCTTGATCTCGAGCAGCTGCGGGGTCAGGTCCACCACCGCGCGATCGAACACGATCGTCTTCAGCTCCGCTCCCCCCGCGGTGGAGGGGAAGAGCTTCTTGGTGTCCTCGACGAGCCCCACCCCGTAGTCGGTGTTCTCCGCGAGCAGCGCGACCTTCTTGAAGCCCTTTTCCTTGATCCAGCGGTTCCAGAGCTGCACCCGGTCGGTGTCGATGACGTGGGTGCGGAAGCTGTAGTTGAGGTGCTTCTCGGTGAAGGCGCGCGCCGAGGCCTGGGTCGCGAAGATCGGCACCTTGAACTGCTCGGCCAAGTCCTGGACCGCGAGCGCCACCGAGCTGTGGAACTGGCCCAGCACGGCCACCACTCCGTCCTGGGTCGCCAGCTTGCGGAAGCCGGCCGCGCCCTTCTCGGGCGTGCCGGAATCGTCCTCGATCACCAGCTCGATCTTGCGGCCGCCCAGGATGCCCTTGGCGTTGATCTCGTCGGCGGCCATCTTGGCGCCGCGCACGATCAGCTGGCCGGCGGCGGGATCACCCGGAGGTGAGAGCGGGGTCAGCACGCCGATCTTCACCGGCTTCTGGGCGAGGGCCGGCGGCGCCAGCACGGCCAGGGTCAAGAAAGCCAGCACGATGGCAGTCAGGCGTCTACTCATGCTTTGCATCCTCCGCAGGAGCGAGTGGGTGTGGAAGGACAGGAGAGCCGCATCGTATGCGTCGGGGCCCGGCCGCGTCAAGCTTCGCGTCCCGCGGTCAGCCGCGGCCGAGCCGCTCCAGCAGGGTCGCGTCGGCGGGCGGAAACCGGTAACGGCCGAGCTCGGCGGGACGGACCCAGAGGATCTCCTGGCCTTCGAGCGGCCGCGGCTCGCCCGCGATCTCGCAGCGGAAGAAGGAGAGGCGGACCCGCTTCTCGGGATAGGTCCAGTCCACCGTCTCGAGCAGCGGTCCCACCGTGGCCGCCGCGCCCAGCTCCTCGCGGATCTCCCGCGCGAGCGCGGCCTCCGGGCTCTCGCCCACGTCGCGCTTGCCGCCGGGAAACTCCCACAACCCTCCCAGGTGGCTGGCCGCGGGCCGGCGCGCGATGAGGATCAGCCCATCCCGCTCGATCACCGCCGCCACCACCTCCACGAGCCCCTCTCCCCCCTGGGGAGAGGGCAGGGTGAGGGGATCGGGATTCCTGGTCACGACGCGGTCCACCCCCCGTCCACCGCCAGCACCGACCCGGTCACGTATCCCGCCGCGGCGGACGCCAGGTAGAGGCAGGCGGCCGCGATGTCGTCGACGTGACCCGGCCGCGCGATGGGGATCCGGTGCTCGAGCATGCGTCGGCGGAACTCGCTCACGCCGGGGTTGGTGGCGGTGTCGATGGTGCCCGGGGCCACCACGTTCACCCGGATGCGGTCCCCGACCAGCTCGATCGCGGCGGCCCGGGCCAGCGCGTTCAGCCCGCCCTTGGAGGCGACGTAGGGCGAGAAGTCGCGCACCGCGACCTCGCCCAGCGCGGAGCCGATGTGCACGATGGATCCCCCGCCGCGCTCGCGCATGGGGCCCGCCACCATCTTGGTGAGCACGAAGGCGCCGACCAGGTTGATCCGCAGCACCTCCGCGAAGTCGGCCGCCGCCACCCTCTCGAGCGGAGCATTGAGGCGCATCGCCGCCGAGTTCACCAGGACGTCCACGCCGCCCCAGAGCCGGCGCGCCTCGGACACCAGGCGGGCCACGTCCGCCTCCACGCCCACGTCGCCGGCCTCGGCGTGCCCGACGCCGCCGGTGGCGGCGATGGCCTGCGCCACCTCGCGGAGCGGCTCCGGCCGCCGGCCGAACACGGCCACGCGCGCGCCCTCGCGCGCGAAGCAGAGCGCGACCGCCCGGCCGATGCCGGTGCCGCCACCCGCCACGATCGCGACTTTACCCTCGAGCGCGCCCATCGACTCTTCCGTCGGCTCCTCGGGGGGCGGGGCGCGCCGCGCGGTAGGTGGCGCACGAGCGCCGCATCGGGCAGAGACCACAGCGAGGCGACCGCGGGGTGCACCAGGTGGCGCCGAAGTCCATCAGCGCCTGGTTGTAGTCGTACGCCTTGCGCGGCGGCACCAGCGCGCCGGCCAGGTCCCACATCGCCTTCTGCCCGCGCAGCCGCGCCAGGCGGCGCGGGCCGAGGAACACGCGGCCGAGCACCCGGCGAACATTGGTGTCGACGATCGGCACCGGTCGCCCGTAGGCGAAGCAGCGCACCGCGCCGGCGGTGTAGCGGCCGATCCCGCGCATCGCCCGCAGCGCCTCGTCGTCGTCGGGCAGCCGTCCGCCGTAGGTCGCGACCGCCTCGCACGCGATGCCGTGCAGGTTGAGCGGTCGGACGTTGTACCCGAGCGGGTACCAGAGCCGCTTCACGTCATCGGGGGCGGAGGCGGCGAGCGCCTCAAGGGTCGGGTAGCGATCGAGGAACTCGTGGTACTTGGGCACCACCCGATCGACCTGCGTCTGCTGCAGCATGATCTCGGAGACCAGGATGTGGTAGGGATCCTCGGTGCGCCGCCACGGCAGGTCGCGCCGGTGCCGGCCGTACCAGGCGAGGAGGCGCCGCCGGAAGCGGACCCGCCTCCGGCGGTCGGGCAGGGAGGTCATCGGCACGGCGGCCATTGTGTACGAGGTCCGCCGCTTCCCGCAAGTTGACCACCGCAAGTTGACAGCCGCCCGGCGGCCGACAACAATGAGCCATGCCCGACCAAGCCCGCGAGTACGAAGCCGCCCGTCACGGAGTCGCGCTGTTCGACCGCTCGTCGCTCGGCAAGGTGAGCGTGACCGGCCGCGACCGCCTGGCCTTTCTGCAGGGCATGCTCACCAACGACGTGAAGGCCCTCGCGCCCGGGCAGGGCGCGCCGGCCGCCTTCCTCGACGCCCACGGCAAGGTCACGGTCCTGCTCGTGGTCTACGCGGCCCAGGACCGGGTCCTGATCGAGCTGCCGCCGCAGATGACCGCAAAGACCCTCGAGACCCTCGACCATTTCCTGATCTCGGAGAAGGCGGAGTTCGAGGCGGTCGACGAGGCGGTCGCGATCCTCTCGCTGCAGGGCCGGGGGGCGCGCGCGCTGCTCGAAGGCCTCGCCGGGGCCACGCTCGATCTCGCCCCGTACGCCCACGCCGAGGTCACGGTGGGCGGCGCGCCGGTGCGGGTGATCAACCGCGCGGAGGGCCCGGCTCCCGGCTTCCACTGCTGGACCGAGGCCGCGCGCGCGGAGTCCGTTCGGAACGCGGTCATCGCGGCGGGCGCTCAGCCTGCGGGGCCGGCCACCCTCGAGATCCTGCGCATCGAGGCCGGGCAACCCTGGTACCCCCAGGACGTCGACCAGTCGGTGATCCTCCCCGAGACCCGACTCGAGGCGCTGGTGAGCTACACCAAGGGCTGCTACATCGGGCAGGAGACGGTGGCGCGCGTGAAGTACCGCGGGCACGTCAACCGCGCGCTGAGCGGCCTGGTCGTGGAGGGCGATCGCGTGCCGGAGGTGGGCGCGCGGGTCGTGGTGGAGAGCGCGGAGGTGGGCAAGGTGACCTCCGCGGCGCGCTCGATCGCGCTCGGCCGGCCGATCGCGCTCGGCTATGTGCGCCGCGAGCACTTCGAGCCGGGAACCGCGGTGACGATCGCGGACGCCGGCGGCGAGCAGCCGGCCCGGGTGAGCGCGCTGCCCTTCGTGACCGGGGCCTGACCGGGCCCTTGGGCGTGTCCCAGTCCCGTCCCGCCAATCGTCTCGCGTCGGAGACGAGCCCCTATCTGCTCCAGCACGCCCACAATCCGGTGGACTGGTACCCCTGGAGCCCCGAGGCGTTCGAGCTGGCCCGCCGCGAGGACAAGCCGGTGCTGCTGTCGGTCGGCTACTCCGCGTGCCACTGGTGCCACGTCATGGAGCGCGAGTCGTTCGAGAACGACGACATCGCGGCCCTCATGAACCAGCTCTTCGTGTCGATCAAGGTCGACCGCGAGGAGCGGCCCGACGTCGACCAGATCTACATGCAGGCGGTGCAGTCGATGACCGGCCGCGGCGGCTGGCCGATGACCGTCTTCCTGACCCCTGACGGCGTCCCCTTCTACGGAGGCACGTATTTCCCTCCGGAAGACCGGCACGGCATGCCCGCGTTCCCGCGGCTCCTGCGCTCGATCGCGGACGCCTATCACTCGCGGCGCGGCGAGGTGCTCGAGGCGGGCCGCCAGCTCGTCGAGACCATGGGGCAGTCGGGGCGGCTGACCGGATCGACGAGCCTCCTCGGCCGCGACGTGCTCACCCGGGCCTACCTCGGAATCGGCGGCGAGTTCGACGAGCGCGACGGCGGCCTCGGACAGGCGCCCAAGTTCCCCCAGCCGATGACCTGGGAGGCGGTGCTGCGCGTCGCGCGCCGCACCGGCGACGCGCGGGGCCTCGGGATGCTCCGCCACACGCTCACCCGCATGGCCCGCGGCGGCATCTACGACCAGCTCGGCGGCGGCTTCCACCGCTACTCGGTGGACGGCCAGTGGCTGGTGCCGCACTTCGAGAAGATGCTCTACGACAACGCCCAGCTGGCCTCGCTCTACCTGCACGGCTGGCTCGCCACCGGGGACCCGCTCTACCGGCGCATCGCGGAGGAGACCCTCGACTACGTCCGGCGCGAGATGACTCACCCGGCCGGCGGCTTCTACTCGGCCCAGGACGCCGACTCGGAGGGCGTCGAGGGCAAGTTCTTCGTCTGGTCGGCCGACGAGATCCGCGCGGTCCTGGGCGATCCGGCCCTGGCGCGCGCCGCGCTCGCCTACTGGGGCGTCGACGACGGGCCCAACTTCGAGGGCCACAGCATCCTGTTCGTCCCGCGCGAGCCGGAGGAGGTCGCGGGAACGCTCGGCATGACGGTCGACGAGCTGATGACCGCGATCGGACGCGCCCGCGCGCTCCTGCACGCCGCGCGCGAGCCCCGCGTGCACCCCGCCCTCGACGACAAGGTGCTCGCGTCGTGGAACGGGCTCATGCTCGCCGCGTTCGCAGAGGCCGCCTCCGTGCTGGGCCGCGCCGACTATTTGGCCGCCGCGGTCCGCAACGCCGAGTTCCTCGGCAAGCAGATGGTCCGCGACGGCCGCCTGCTCCGCTCCTGGAAGGACGGCCAGGCCGGCATCACCGGCTATCTCGAGGACTACTCGATGGTGGGGGCGGGGCTGCTCTCCCTCTGCGAGGCCACCTTCGACCGATGCTGGCTCGACGAGTCGCGGCGGCTCGCGGAGGAGGCCCTCCGGCTCTTCTGGAGCGCCGACTTGAACGCGTTCTTCGACACCGGCCACGACCAGGAGGCCCTCGTGGTGCGGCCGCGCAACCTCTTCGACAACGCGGTGCCGAGCGGCACCTCGGTGGCGATCGACTGGCTGCTGCGGCTCGCCGTGATCGTGGGCGAGGAGCGCTACGAGGCGATCGCGCTCAAGGCCCTCCGGCCCATGGCGGATCTGATGCAGCGCTACCCGTCGGGCTTCGGTCGCTACCTCTCCGCGCTCGACTTCCACCTGGGCCCGGTGGCCGAGGTGGCGCTGGTGTGGCGTCCGGGCGAGGAGCGGGCGATGGGCCCCCTCCTCGACACCGTGTTCGGCCGCTACCAGCCCAACCGGGTCGTGGTGGGAGCGGCCGAGGGCGAGGCCGCCGCCGCGGGGCTACCGCTGCTGGCCGAGCGGGCCACCGTGGGTGGTCGGCCCACCGCCTACGTGTGCCGGCACTACGTCTGCCAGCTCCCGGTGACGGAGCCGGACGCGCTCGCACGCCAGCTCGACGCTGGGGTATAATCCGGATCGCGTCGCTGGGGGAGGTTTCCTGAGAACCGGGTGCGGCCCGGGACCCCTCGAACCTGCACTGGGTAATTCCAGCGAAGGGAATGCG
>Ga0137410_10001198_pt1 | contig 17871 bp, 7 predicted proteins | sample CZODoug1_16funga_FD_108878 | JGI IMG/M metagenome (GOLD analysis project Ga0137410, IMG submission 108878) | Vadose zone soil fungal communities from Angelo Coast Range Reserve, California, USA - CZODoug1_16fungal (Illumina Assembly) | ecosystem: Environmental > Terrestrial > Soil > Vadose zone... | reverse complement strand
TGATCTTTGATTGGAAACCGAGGAGAGATACAACTTTTATTTCTGGTTTTACTTCTGGTTAAGGTTGTTTTTCTGTTTCTGTTTCTGTTTCTGTTTCTGTTTATTTAGGTATAGATATTTCTTTAAACTTTAAACTTTCAAATCCTAGGATTATTGTTATGGTTATGTATAACTTTACACAAGTCTTTTTAGTTTTCTATTACTCAAAATACAGGTGATTTAAATCTATTACAAGTATTTAGATAATTTTTTAAATCAAAGAGAGTTAACTCAATCAGTAGGTAAAGTTTATGATAAAAAGGTTTTTTTTAAGAAACAGTCAAATAATAAATACAAAATATAAATTAAAGAGTTATAAAGTCAAATAATAAATACAAAATATAAATTCAAGAGTTATAAAATTGCTTGAGCCGTGTGCGATGAAAGTTGCACGCACGGTTCTTAGAGGGGGAAAGCTAGAATTGGCCTACCTATCTCAACCACAAATCGCTGCAATCATGTAAATGGTAGTATAGCGATTGAAATTTGCCCAATGCCATCAACGAAAGAAAGGTGATAGGAAATTGTTACTGATCAAAAGTCTGGTTAATAGCGGTCTTAACACTGAGGATCCAAAGGTAGCAAAATAAATTGGCCGTTAAATGCGGTCTGGTATGAATAATAAAATGATGGCTTCACTGTCTCTACAACCTGCTCAGTGAAATTGAATTACACGTGCAGATGCGTGGTGTGCCTGATGGGGGACGGGAAAATTAAAAATACATCCATCATGGAATAAAAAAAAATGTATATAAATAGCGACTAGAAAAGTTTACAAAAATAATGAGGTGTAAACCCTCCTGATAATCCATTATCTGAGCTCAAACAGTATGCGTTGAAAGTAATTTTAAAGCATAAAGCCTGTAAATTAAAACAAAAATTCAATTTAAATTTAAATTTAGAGCTAGAATCATAAGGACAACTTTACTGTGAATTCGTGTTCGATGCATAAATATCGATGTAGAAAAATATCCCGTATTGTTCTTAATGGGTCAAATATCTATTTATGTATAGCGAAGTCCTAAGTGAATTCATTAATGTATTTTTGTAAAAACTAGGTAAACCTAATAACAACCAAACTATTTATTCGTTTGGCGGTATCATTGCGAAATGATATAACCGTTAGTAGGCAGAGGATATTTAAAAAAGCAAATGTCTTATTGTAATGATAAGAATAAGTTAATATTTAACTGATCTGAAAAGATGCTGACTTTAAATTGGTGTTATATTTTATTAAAAATAGTTTTTTTAAATTGAACAAAAATTGTGGAAATTATAATTTATCGAAAACTAAAAAGAATTTAATAAAAATGAATGCTTGAGCTGTATGCCATGAAAGTGGCACGTACAGTTCTTAGAGGATTTAATGTTGTAAAGCATTATATGGCCTCAACAGACCCTAGCAACTTCTACTGTAGTTAGTCACCACGTCGATCTAGAACAATCTTTGCTAATAGTAATTAGGGATGTCGAGTGACGAAAATTGGAAGACCTTAAAGCTTTTATTGGGTTGATGTTAACCTTAATTCATAAATAGAAAAAGGGACAGCTGACTAATTGGCAGTTTGACTGGGGCGGTCGTCTTTAAAATAGTAGCAAAGTACATCCAAAGAGATTAAAAAATTTTTATCACGCGCTTATTTTTTTAATATTTATATTGATTATTATAGGTTAAACATTACTTGCTTAGCAGTAATTAATGTCGAGATTCTACAAATTATTTTTACGGACTAAAGATATTTTCTTTTGTTAACAAATAAATATTCAAATATTCACACTAAAGGTATGCTAGAAATTGAAAGGAAATCAATTAACCAGTTTAAGGTTACGTAAGCCGTAATGGGGAAAGCATGCTTAACTGAGAGTGCCAATCAGCCAATCAGATGGGTAACCAGGGCATAGTGACCCCTTATCTTTGTATGGATTAGGTAGGGATCAATAGATAAAAGTTACGCTAGGGATAACAGGGTAATATCCGGAGAGAGTACACATTGTCTTGGATGCTTGCCACCTCGATGTCGACTCGTCCTCTCCTCGAGGAGTAAGAGCTTTGAAGGGTTCGGCTGTTCGCCGATTAAAAGGGCACGCGAGTTGGGTTTAATACGACGTAGGGTTTATCAATCTTATTTTAAATATAAATATAAATATAAATATAAATATAAATATTAATATAAATATAAAAATAAAGATGTTTCTCAAAAAATAAAAACAGAAACAAAGACTTGCGTCGGCAAAATTTACTGTAAGCTGGAAGGACATATAATATATCAAACAGTACTTAATAATTATAGTTAAAATTTATAAGTCAGAATCTGTTAGTTAACAATAACAATAACAATAACAATAACAAAAAAGTAAGTGTATAACCAGCTGGTAATATTATAGAATAAATGTTTTTTTTTATCTTTAATTACCTCAGAGACTATACGTATAATCTTTATAAATTAATTTAAGAAACCTTTTGTTAATTTTAATTTTAATTTTAATTTTAATTTAATTTAATTTAATTTAATATAATTTAGTGTAATATAATTCGCATTCTTTTCAAACTTTAAAAATTTTACTTTAATTAGTATTAAAAAGTTTAAAGAGTGATTTAATTACCCGCGGTTCTTATGCTTATGCTTATGTTTATTCTTATGATTATGCTTATGCTTATGCTTATGTTTCTCCCAAAAAACTTAAACTTTCGCAAATACAAAAATAGTTTGGAATGGAAGACATACCGAAGAGATAATTTAAAATTATAATTTATTTTAAAAATAAAGAAAGAAATAGTTCGAAATTTTGACTTAATTACTAGGGAATAAATAATTCAAATATTTGAATTTTTACATTCTAAAAATAAGTGAGAGGGGTCATCAGTCTAAAGTCAGTATGGTAACGACTCATTTCGTCATTGTTCCATAATTAAAGGATGTTCGCTAAAAACATCATACAGAATAATTATACAATTTAGACTTATCTATTAATTTACAATAACTTATTAATGATTAACAATTATATGTTTTAAAATTTAATAAAAAAAAAATTCTTTAATAGGGGCCATACTAAAAAAACACTAAATGCTGAAACCTAATATAATCATATTTAAGTACTAATATGCTAATAAAGCTATAAAGTTATAATCTTAATAATATAAAATATTTATGATCAGCAAAAAAAAGAATAATTTTTCAGAGACTATACGTGTTTAGTTATATAAATGAGAAATTTAAATAATGAAAATATAGTTCCAATTAGTTAGATAATATTAAAATAGATATTAATATTTAAAGATAATATTATTAATACTAAAATAAAGCCCTATCTTCATTAGGGAAGAATAGTAAAAGGAGGCAGACCTTCTAGTACGAAAGGATCAATAGGCTGTGTTTCACTAGTGTACCAATTGTGGGATTATACAGAAGAATTGTTTATATTGATAAGATTAATTAAAACTTTGATTAGAAAGCAAATTAGTTGGAAGAGTAGTTGAATCAGGTTTCATTGATTAATCATATAATTAAGTAAATACTAACTCGGTGTTATAGTTAAATATTAAATATATGGTTCCTACTCATTTGATATAATATAATGATTTCTATGCTAGCGTGAGAAACGCGAAACATTAGAAGGCGGAAGATTTGGAGTATAACCTGCATAGTTGGGTAGCCACAAACATAATAGATAAATGCTGATGGTATATAAAGCGTGAATCTAACCTCTAGATACTAATAAATCCTCTTTGCCGTTAGAGAGGAGAGAGAATTTAATTTCTATCTTTTTTTATATAAGGATTTTTTGGAAAATTGATACCTCTATTTTTTGTTAATTCTACTTTAATTTGTTATGAAAGATACTTTAAACTTTAATCAAGTAACTTTAGTTTATTTCTTTCAAATTACTGACATTTAAATTTAAGTTATTTACTTACTCTTGACTTGACTCTTTACTTTAGTAAATGATATTTGTTAAATAGTTAAGATTGACATATATAAAATATATTAATGCATCTAATTTCGAATTATTTAAGGATAAGAAGAGCTCGCCCCCCCCCAAAATAGAGATTAAATTCTGTAAAAAAGAAATAGACTATTTCTTAATAGGAAGCGAATGTAGTTTAGCTTTACTAATTTTTTTAATTGACTTGATGTTTAATATTGACACAATAATTTATAATAATAAATAATAAATAATAAATAATAATTAATAATTAATAATTATAATAATAATAATAATAAATAACTAGATATAAATACATTAGATAAGGTTTTGGTTATTTATAGGATATTTAGATTTATTCTAATATTTAATATTTAATTCTTTTTTTACTTTATATTTAGATTTAGATTTTAGATTTAGATTTAGATTTAGAATTAGAATTAGATTTATATTTAGATTTATATTTAGATTTAGATTTAGATTATCTTTTTTTTTATTTTTATTTTAATTTTTTTAAATGAGATATACTAATTTTATATTTAATGTATTCCTTTTTCTGACTATTACTATGAATATTACTATTACTATTACTATTACTATTACTATTAATATAGCTATTACTATTACTATTACTATTATTATTAATATTAATATTACTATTACTCTGACTTAAAAGATACAAAGTATAAAAAGTATCAAAGTATCAAAGTATCAAAGTATGAAATTTATTTATATCTTGTAAACTTATCCAAACTTATCCAAACTATTACAATTACAATTACAATTACAATTACAATTTAAAAATAACATAACATAACATAATTTATAATTAATAATTAATAATTCATAATTCATAATTCATAATTCATAATTAATAATTTATAATTTATAATTAAGGCTTATAATAACAATATAAGAAGTATTATTTCAAATGGTAGAATACAAATTGGTGCGTAGCTTCCTTTGGGTGGGAGAGATAGCGTGTTCGATCCGCGCCTACCATATACTATATACTATATTTAATTTATATATTTACCAATTATTTCAGTTATATTTATATTTATATTTTAGTTAAATAATATATCTTTAATTTTAAATTTAATAAACATAATTTGTCTATTTTATGGTGCTGTGGCAGAGTGGTAATGCGGAGTACTGTTAATACTTTTATAGATGTTCAATTCCTCTCAGCGCCTTACTTATTATTTATTATTTATTATTGATTCTTGATTCTTTATTCTTGATTCTTGATTCTTTACTATTTATTACTTATTATTAATAAGTCTAAAAGTAGTAAAATTTGTATTTTTATTTATTAAATATATTTAAACTGTATTTTAAAAAATAAAATAACAAAATAAAATAAAATAACAGAAAATTAAAATAAAATAAAATAAAATAAAATAACATAAAATAAAATAACATAAAATTAAAAAAAATAATTAGCGAACATGTTGGAATTGGTAAACAATCACCTCTTAAGATGGTGTGCCTATGGCTTGACCGTTCGACTCGGTCTGTTCGTATCTTGTTCCCCTGATAGTGTCAAACTAAATTCTTTAGTCACAGCCTTGCTTTACATATTTAATATTACATATTATATATTTATATAATAAATTTTCTTCAGCCTTACCGACTTTACTAATCTTACTAATCTGACTAATCTTACGGAACTTACGAAACTGAGGGTACTTATGGAACTTATGGAACTTATGGAACTTTCTTAAAACTTACTAAGATTAAGGATTGTGGTATTAGTATTTTTTATATGTATTTTTAATAGTTCTTAAATTAATACTTTATTTCTTAAACTTCCTAGGATTCTTAGAACTTTAATTTTTAAACTTTGTTTACTTTTACTTTTACTTTTACTTTTACTTTTACTTTTACTTTTACTTTTACTTTTACTTTTACTTTTACTTTTAACTTTTAACTTTTATTTTTACTTAACTTAACTTATTTTTTATATTTATATTTTATATTTTATATTTTATATATTATTTTATATTTTATATTAATAAACAAGAGTAATCTAAAACAAATTATACGTTTCTCTCCTAGGAAAGAAATTTCCAAATTAATCATTTCAAATTATAACAAAACTTTAAATTTAAATATAACACCATTTTATTATTAAAAACTAATAATTCATAATTAATAATTAATAATTAATAACTAATCTAATAACTAATAACTAATAACTAATAACTAAAAATTAATAATGGGGAAATCCGATAATGGTTAATCATCGGTATTTGCACTACCGCCATGATAGTTCGAATCTATCTTTCTCCAAATTTAAAACTGAAATAAAAGATTAATTAGATTTTTTGTTTCATTCGAAGAACAAACATTGTATTAAATATATACTTTTTTTAATATAATATAATATATAATAATTTATTGTATTATAATAACACAACACATAAATAAACTAACTAATAAAAAATATAATAATATATGTTTTTTTTAAAATAGTCAAATACTAAAAGAGTAAAATAGTAAAATAGTCAAATACTAAAATAGTAAAATAGTAAAATAGTAAAATAGTAAAATAGTCAAATAGTCAAATAGTAAAATAGAATTGCTACGATTTAGAGTTAAGATGGAATTGAACCATAAATTGATAGACTTTGCAGGTCTACTACAGAACCATCTGTAAACTTAACCCTTAATTTATAAAAATTTACTAGTTAATGTAATAATTTATTAAATTTATATTAACTTTGTATTGTCAACTAATTATTTATTATTTAATATTTATTATTTATTCTTTATTCTTTATTCTTTATTCTTTATTCTTTATTTTATATTCTCTATTACTATGTACTTATCTTAATAATAAACTAATGTTAACTAATAAAATTTATTTTAAGTTAAGTTTAAGAAACGTTACTACTTTTATATTTATACTGTTTAAAAACTAAGGTAATTTTCTCCTAGGACCTAACTAAAAACTATCAACTATCAACTATCAACTATCAACTATCAACTATCAACTATCAACTAGAAACTAGAAACTAGAAACTAGAAACTAGAAACTAGAAACTAGAAACTAAAAACTAAAATGAATATCTCCAGCTCCAATTTTGTTTTTTTAATTAAAATTAAAATTAAAATTAAAATTAAAATTAAAATTATTATTATTATTATTATTATTATTATAATTTAAGCGCGGCCTATTATTCTTATATTCCTATATTCCTCTATTCCTAAATTCCTCTATTCCTATATTTCTATAACAGTTATACTTAGCTAACCTTTTCTTTATCCATTTGACATAGGTATTCGTCTCTTTAGCTATTTAGAAAACTCTTTGAAGTTTCTATTTGGATTTGAATTATTAAGAGAGAAAATTGAATTTTGCTAACTTTTTAAACTTTTTAAACTTTTTAAACTTTTTTAACCATTCTACTGATCTTATATCTTATATCTTATATCTTATATCTTATATCTTATATCTTATATCTTATATCTTATATCTTATGTAAAACCTAATGGACTAGTGGAGTAAGTAATAATAGTAGAATTAAAATTAGAATTAGAATTAGAATTAGAATTAGAATAAGCTCACAATAACTTTTCGTATCTTCATGTTTTTTATAATTATCTTCATGTTTTTTATTATTTTATAATTATCTTCATGTTTTTTATTATTATTTTATATTTTGTGAACTGATTTTGTGAACTGATTTTTTCTTTTTAATTGCTTATTTATTATATATTGTATACATGTAAAAGTAGTTTAGTTCAACATATGTTTTCTATTATTAAAATAATAAATATTAATAGGAAATATTTATAATAAGTTATATTCTTAATACAAAAAGTTTATTAACAAAGCCTATGATTTAATGGTAGAATAATTTCTTGATAAGGAATTTGTAGGAGTTCAAATCTTCTTGGGCTTATTAAATTTTATAAGTTCCAGTACAATTACAATTAATCTGCACAATTAATATGCAACTACAATACAAAAACAATTATAATTATAATTATAAATAAAAATACAAATACAAGTACAAATATAATTTTAATCTGTTAATCTATTAATCTGTTAATCTGTTAATATTTTAATATGTTAATCTGTTAATCTGTTAATCTGTTAATCTGTTAATATGTTAATAAGTTCAGTTTTGGTAAATTTTTATCTAGTTATTTATTTATTTATTTATTTAGTTATTTATTTAATTATTTACTTTAATTATTTACTTAACTTAAAAAATAGTTTTTTAATTGTTCCAAGAATTATTATAATTATACTGTTAAATATTATATTTTATAATTACATTAATTACTATTAATTTAGAAAGCTCTTAAATATAAACTTTTTGTTAATAGTAAAGTAAAGTAAAAGTAAGGTAACAATAAAGTCCTAATACTTTAATAATATCAAATATAAGTATATTTGTACTGTAAATTGTTAATTTATACCTTTTTTATAGATTAATAATTATGATAAATTTATTATCTATATCTATATCTATATCTATATCTATATCTATATCTATATATAGTTTATAAAAGTTCAATATAAATATAAACAAAAGAATAATTCATTAATTAAAAAACCTTTTTTGATATTTTATCAAAGTCTAGTAAAATTATAATCTAGCTTATTATATTTCAATTATCTATATATTTAAATTATATATATATATGTATTCTTATTAAACATTATACTTCAATATGTATATTTTTTATAATTAATATAAATATAATTAATATAACATTAAAAGTCCAAGTTTAAAATTAAAGTTAAAGTTAAAGTTAAAGTTAAAATTAAAATTAAAGTTAAAACAAAAATACTTTAATCCTACTATCATAATATACTAATATACAACTCTTCTTTTTCAAATTAAAATTAAAATTTAAAATAAAATTAAAATTATTCACAATAACAAATAATTTATGTTAAGTTATAGTTTAGATTTTATAGTATATTCTATATATAATTATTAAGTAGACACATTTTATATTTATATTTATATTTATATTTATATTTATATTTATATTTATATTTATATTTATATTTATATTTATAGTTATATTTATAGTTATATTTATAGTAATATTAATATTATCTACAAAAGAAAGATGTAATAAACTAATAAAAAAGGTTATAAGTTATATTAGTAATTTAACGTTTTATAATAAGATATACAATATACAATATAAGATCTAAGATGATCTAAATTAAAATATCTAATATTAGCTAAATATCTAAAATTAATATATTTAAAATATGCATATAATAAAAAATTAATAACAGTAAAACAATTGAGTTTTTAAAGTTAAATGAGGATTTTAAAATCAAATTCTTTATTAAGACTTTATAATTCTTATGTTGTTGATTCCCCTCAACCAGCTAATATTTCTTATATGTGAAATTTTGGTTCTTTATTAGCACTTTGTTTAATAATTCAAATACTGAGCGGAGTATTCTTAGCAATGCATTATTCTCCTAATGTTGATTTAGCTTTTAATAGTGTAGAACATATCATGAGATCAGTAAATAATGGTTGAGTTATAAGATATACACATGCTAATGTAGCATCTTTTTTCTTTATTTGTGTTTATGCTCATGTTGCTAGAGGTATATACTATGGATCATTTAAATCTCCAAGAGTATTAGTATGAAGTATCGGTTGTATTATACTTATTTTAATGATGGCAATTGGATTTCTTGGTTACGTATTACCATATGGTCAAATGAGTTTTTGAGGTGCAACAGTTATTACTAATTTATTAAGTGCTATTCCAGTTTTTGGACAAGATATAGTAGAATTGATCTGAACCTTAAAATTATGTATTTTTATATGCTGTTCTTAACCTTAACACTAATTGAATTGGTATAATTATAATTATAATTAAATTTATTTACTTTGCAGGGTTAGAGTCTATCGGAAAAATAAATTGAAGTAAAGTTCCATTTCCATTTAGAGGAGTAAAGCCTACAACAAGTGAAGATAGTAAACGGTTATTGGCCATTCCTATTAGTTTATTAGGTTAATTAGCGGGAATAATAGATGGAAATTGTGACGGTTATATTTTATTGAGATTGAGATTGAGATTGAGATTGATATTTATATTGATATTGATATTGATATTGAGAGTAGTGGCAAGTGATTCTTTACGAAAATTTGCTTCTATTTCTTTATTAATAACATTAATACACACGGACTGTGACTTTTACTTTTATTCTTAATTACCACTTCTAATATTAATCAAAGATACATTAGGTATAGGTAGAATTGTAGGTCTTTACAAAAACCCTAAAGGCGAAGATACTATAACTCTTATTTTCAATAAAACGGTTTCAAATTACTCCTAGGATTATTTAAAGAAGAACTGCAATAATAATAGGAATGACTCACCTATGTAACTAAAAAGGTATATAATTATATTGGTTGAATTCAAATTATATAGTACATAACCATTGGACAATTAAAAAAATTACCTTTATGCTTAAACACCTTAATTATATATTAGTACTTACTAATTATCAAATTACCATTTCTTCCTTAATTAATATAAATATAAATATAAATATAAATATAAATATAAATATAAATATCAAAAAGGGAAGATCATCCTGCCCTCCTAGGACTATTTAATTTCCTCCTAGGATTATTATTATTATTATTATTATTATTATTAATTTCCAATTTGGAGCCGAGGACAAAAATTGACATCTAGCAAGTAAAAATCTTTATGTATCAGGTAATAAGCAGTAGAACTTAAACTATTCAACGATTTTAAGGTAAACTAATTTAATTAGAAGATAAAATCTATATTTTTCTTTCGCGGATGCTTTGGATTAGTTCCCTTTTTTCTAAAGTTATTTTATCCAGCTTTTTTTGTTCTTTTTCTTCTCCTGCCAATTTGGAGCCAAGGTTAATAGTGCTAGTTGGCTCTCTACCTAATCTAATTTAGGATCGTTTTTATTAGTTCCATTCTATGGACCGTCTGACCTAATAAAATAAGGAGTCTAAGGCCAAGGCCAAGGCCAAGGAGAGTGTTTCTATTTATTTAACGTTAACCTAAGGGATTTTCTAAGAAAGATTTAATATGGAGGTGGTTTTTCTGTTTCAAATGCCACACTAAATAGATTCTTTTCTTTACATTTCTTATTACCCTTTTTATTAGCTGCATTAGCATTAGCCCATCTTATTGCTTTACATATGCATGGAAGTAATAATCCTAATGGTATAGGAGCCAATGGAGATAGATATCCTATGCATCCTTATTTTACATTTAAAGATTTAGTAACAATATTTTTCTTTTTACTTTCTTTATCTGTTATTGTATTTTATTATCCAAATTTATTAGGTCATTCTGATAATTATATTCCGGCTAATCCTATGAGTACACCTGCATCAATTGTACCTGAATGGTATTTTTAATTTTAATTTATATTATTTATTTTTATATTAATATTTATATTTATATTTATATTTATATTTATATTTATATTTATATTTATATTTATTTATATGCCATTTAAAAATTATGCTCTAAGCTGAAAAGTTTATTTAAATTATTGTAAACTACTTAATTATAATTATAAGTTCTAATGTCTACAATACTTAATTATCAGCTACACTAAATACTAAATAATAGTGTTCAGAGGCTACAACATAAAACGTTATACGTAAAGATATAGTCCAAAAATCAATTTATTCTTATAAATATTAAATATTTATTATTATTATTATTATTATTATTATTATTATTATTTTTATTATTATTATTATTATTATTATTATTATTATATTCTCAAGTAAACTTTTGTTTATATAGTATTATTATTATAATTATAATTATTTGCACAAATTATCAATTAAAGATTAAAAAAAGGAAGTTTTTTCTAACACAATAATCAATAATCAGAATTTATAATCCTAACACAAGATGATATAAAACTAATATAATCGTTTAAAATGTTATGCTTATGCTTATGCTTATTCTTATGATTATGCTTATGCTTATGCTTATGCTTATGCTTATGAAATGTTAGTAACAAATTGAAATTTAAATTAAAATTTAGACAAATAACGTTTCGATCTATTACAGTTATAAATAAAAGTTACAAATTAGGTATTAAATAATTAAATAATTAAAAAATTAAATAATTAAATAATTAAATAATAACATAATTAAATAATTAAATAATTAAAGAATAACAGAATAAATTTCTTTTTGATTTATTACCATTTTATGCAATTTTAAGATCAATCCCTAACAAATTAATTGGTGTGATTGCTATGTTTGGTAGTTTACTGATATTATTAATTTTACCTTTGGTAGATCTTTCTAGAGTAAGAGGAAATCAATTTAGACCAATAATGAAAATAGCTTTCTGATTTTTTGTTGTTAACTTCTTAATTTTATTCTGAATTGGACAAGAACACCCAGAATCACCTTACATAGAAATAGGTCAAATATCAACAGCTTTTTATTTTGTTTGGTTCCTATTTTTAGTTCCTGTTATCGGTTTATCAGAAAATTCATTAATGGATGCAGCAACAGAATAATATATATCTAACAATTATCAATTATCAATTATCAATTATAAATTATAAATTATCAATTATCAATTATCAATTATCAATTATCAATTATCAAGTATAAATTATCAATTATCAATTATCAATTATAATACCTTTTTTTTATACATAATAACCCCTATCTCATTCTTTAATTCTCTAATTCTCTAATTCTCTAATTCTCTAATTCTCTAATTCTCTTTACAAAACTTAGTTATAATATTATTATATTAACCTTAATAGTTTGATTAGGTGATTAGGTCTATAGGACTGTTTTTTAAATTGTTGTTATTGTTTTATTTTTATAACTTTATAACTTTATATTTAAAATTTAAGATTTAAGAATTAACATTTTAGATTTAAGATTTAAGAAAAAAGAAATAATAAGCTATTAAAAACCTTTTAAAAGAAGATATTAATTAATTAAATTTTTATAATTATAATTATAATTAGCCTCGGTTGCTTAGTGGTCAAAGCGCTAATCTGAAGAATTAGAGATGGGAGTTCAATTCTCTCTCAAGGCAATGTATTAAATGATTTTCTTTTTAACATTTTATTTCTGAATACTTAATACTGAATACTTAATACTTAATACTGAATACTGAATACTGAATACTGAATACTGAATATTATTTTTATTATTATTCTTACTATTACTATTACTATTACTATAACTATTATTGTTATTGTTATTGTTACTGTTACTGTTACTTTCTCAAATTATTTTAAAGTTAAACCTTTTTTAAATAACTATAAAATATAATAAGTGTATAATCAAATATTTATTTTAATAATTTTAAATCTATTTTTGAATAAGGATTAAGTAAGATAATAACATAATTTTTACAAATGATTTGTTAAATTAAAACATAGTATAATAGTTTTTTATTAATTTAAATTTAAATAAGAGAGAGCCGAAATAGTTTAATTGGTTAAAATCAATTCCTTGTAAGATTTAGATAGAGGATCGTTCCCTCTTTTCGGCAAATAACAAAACAGAATATATTTATTATAAATTCTAAATTCTAAATTCTAAATTCTAAATTCAAAATTCTAAATTATAAATTCTAAATTCTAAATTCTAATAACAATATCAAATATAAAATAAATTATTTATTCATGTTCATTTTTATTTTTATTATTCTTTTTATTCTTTTTATTATTTTTATTTTTGTGAACTTATTTTTTTATTTTTATCACGCGATTCTTTATTCTTTCGCTAACAATTATATTATTTTTAATAATTTTAATACTAACACAAACACAAATACAAACACAACACACATTTTACAGAAATAGAAAAAGATTTTTTATAATAATAATCAAATATCTTACAACAGCTCTTAAAATTAAAATACCCAAATAGAAGTAATATAGAAGTAATATCGTACATTAGGCTTTGGTGGACTAATCTTAACTGCTTAACTGCTTAACTGCTTAACCTTAACTATATTTCTTTAAAAATTAAAAATAAAAATCCAAGTGTACTCATTAGTCTAAACTATTAATATAACTATAACTATTACTATTACTATTAAACTAAAATTTTATTTTCTCCTTTCGTAAAGTATTCTTATATTATTTAATTCTTTAATTCTTTAATTCTTTAATTATTTAATTCTGTTATTATTTAATTATTTAATTCTTTAATTCTTTAATTCTTTAATTCTTAAATTCTTTAATTCTTTAATATAAAAAAAGGATTTACAAATATTTCAAAGTCTATTTAAATTATTAAAAGTTTCTTTTTGTATTTACCATTTTAAAAGTAGATAAATAGTAATAGATAATGTATTTGATTTGGCAATAATAATAATAATAATAATAATATTACTAAAATAAATCACCTTAATTTTAACAACTTTACTTTATATAATGTATATATGTTATAAATCTAAGACTGAAGACTGTAGCATAATTTGGTAATGCATTCTGCTCATAATAGAAGGGTTTTGGGTTCGATTCCCAACGGTCTTAACTATCATTAACAAGTAAAATATATAATCTAAAATAAGCACTTATGTTTTAACATTATTTATATTATTGTTAGTTATATTTATATTTATATTTATATTTATATTTATATTTATATTCATATAAGATAAATTTCTAAAAAAAACTGTCAATTTAAGCTAATTAGAGTATAACATTATTGTTTCAATATCCAGAGCGACAACGACAATATTCCTATAAAAATAACGTCCAACATATCTTAAATTATAAAATCTAATATTAAGTTAATATTTGTTAATCTTTTTCTTAGAGGATATTAATATGAAAATGTGACTATTACTAATTCTAATTAATAGATTCATTACTAATTACTAACTTAATTACTAAGACTTGTAGTTGGAGTTGGAGTTGTAGTTTTAGATTTATAAGAGATATTTCATTATTTATAAAAATAAAAATAAAATAAAAATAATAAAAATAATAATTATAATAATAATAATAATAAAAATAATAATAATAATTTCAAAGGGCATTTGGTCGAGTCTGGTTTAAGGCGCCTATCTTGAAAATAGGTACTCCAAAAGAGTCGTGAGTTCGAATCTCACAGTGCCTGTATAAAATACTAATTTTTAATAAATTATAGTTCTAGTTCTAGTTCTAGTTCTAGTTATAGTTCTAGTTCTAGTTATAGTTCTAGTTATAGTTCTAGATTAAATAAAATAATTTAGATAGTACAGTTTAATATACAATTTTTAAATACTTTTTTGTTTCTTTTTCTGATTCTGATTCTGATTCTGATAGTAATAAAAAATATATATATACATAAATTATAAATTATAAATAATAAATAATAAAATTATAAATTATAAAGTGAAGTAATGAGATAGTTAAAATTACTAAATATTAAATTAAATGAATATATTAATAATATTTTTAGTTATATTATTTTTAATTATAAATCCCTATTATGTTCTGGTTTATTTACTGATATTACTAATTAAATATATTTTTCTTCTTAGTTTTTAGTTCTTAGTTCTTAAAATTAGTTCTTAGATTATAAGTAGTTCAGTTTAACATATATATATGTATATTTCATTAACCATTAACAAATATTTGTGTAAGTTTAACATATATAATATAATATATTATAATAATAATAATAGTTTAGTTTAATATATATTTAATTAACAATTTACAATTAACAATTAACAATTAACATTTAACAATTAACAATTAACAATTAACAATTAACAATTAACAATTAAATTATATGTATTACATAAAATAGTGAATATAGAATATAATATAATATGACAATTTAATTTATCTAAATTTATATAACATAACTTAATAAACCTACTGGATTAGTATATTAGTATTAGTATATTAGTATCTTAGTATCTTAATATATTAGTATATTAGTATCTTAATATATTAGTATCTGAGTATCTGAGTATCTGAGTATATTAGTATCTGAGTATATTATTATATTATAATATTATTATATTATTATATTAGTATATTAGTATATGAGTATATGAGTATGATAGGTGTACTATAACTATAACTATAACTATAACTATAACTATAACTATAACTATAAGTATTACTATAACTATAACTATAATTATTATTATAAGTATTGCTATAACTATTACTATAACTATAAGTATTACTATAACTATATTATTGCAAACAAAAGTCTTTTATATTATTATTCTTATTTTTATTCTTATTTTTATTATTCTTATTCTTATTGTTATTCTTATTGTTATTCTTATTCTTTAACTATGGTTCCAAGGTTATTTTAGTTAATAAGTTTAATAAATTCTAATTATTAAATTTTTAATATTCATTCTTATTCTTATTCTAAATATTTTACATTCTTTAATTAAATTTAGGATATTATTCATAAAACAATTATTATCTTAATATCTTAATATCTGAATATCTGAATATCTGAATATCTGAATATCTGAATATCTGAATATCTTAATATCTTAATATCTGAATATCTTAATATCTGAATATCTGAATATCTTAATATCTTAATATCTTAATATCTGAATACTACCTAATTTGTTATTTATCTTGACAAATAATAAATAATAAAATAAATAACACATAAAGAGTAGTTCGTTTATATTTATATTTCTTTTTATGTTTATGATTATGATTATGATAAAGAGTATTTCGTTTATATTTATGATATATGATAAAGAGTATTTCGTTTATGTTTATGATATATGATAAAGAGTATTTCGTTTATGTTTATGTTTATGTTTATGATTATGATAAAGAGTCAGAAGTAAGAGTAAGAGTAAATCTGTTATGGTTATGATAAAGGCTTACTATTAAAAATTTAAAAATAAATGTAAACTGTAACCAATTTTCACAATAAAATTCAATACTATTTAATAACATCTACAAAAATATAAGTCTATATTAAAATAATAAAATCAAATCTAATCTTAATCTTAATCTTAATCTTAATGTTAATCTTATTCTTATTATTATTCTTATTCTTATTCTTATTCTTATTCTTAATCTTAATCTTATTATTATTAATCGATTTATTATTGGTTAATTGATTATAATAATTATTGTTTAGAATTAGAACACTTAAATATTTAAATTTACTTCATATACGTTAGAAATTTAGATTTCATAATTAATTAATATTTATGAATTACTTAATCCACAAAAAGGATTTAAAGAATTTAAAGAATTTAAAGAATTAACAGAATTAACAGAATTAACAGAATTAAAAGAATTAATTGTTCACTTTTTATTAGTTATTAGTTATTAGTTATTAATTATTAGTTATTAGTTATTAGTTATTAGTTATTAGTTATTAGTCAGTTATTAGAAAATATGAAATTCAACTTTTTTTTTTACTTTAACTTTAACTTTAATTTTAACTTGAATTTTAACTTTTACTTTAAATTTAACTTTAACAAATTCGTATACTAAAGTTTCCTAACTAATCTAACCAAATTTCGATCAATTATTGACAATTATTTATAATTATTTATAATTATTGATATAAGTCATATATATTATTTATTAACTAAATTATCTTCAGTAGATCTTAATATTATTTATATATTTTTATAATCTTTTTATAATAATCAATATCAATATCAATATCAATATCAATATCAATATCAATATCAATATCAATAAATACATTACTACGACCTTTAAAAAAGTAACAAGAGTAACAAAAATAATCTATATATATATCTATATCTCTATCTATATCTATATCTGTATCTATATCTATATCTATATCTATACAAAATAACAAGAAAGTTAATAAATTAATTATATTTATATTTTATATTTATATTTATATTTATATTTATATTCATAGTTATATTTATATTTATATTTAGTTTAGATT
>Ga0137410_10001197_pt1 | contig 17873 bp, 7 predicted proteins | sample CZODoug1_16funga_FD_108878 | JGI IMG/M metagenome (GOLD analysis project Ga0137410, IMG submission 108878) | Vadose zone soil fungal communities from Angelo Coast Range Reserve, California, USA - CZODoug1_16fungal (Illumina Assembly) | ecosystem: Environmental > Terrestrial > Soil > Vadose zone... | reverse complement strand
TCTTCGCCGTCGTCGACATTCCGCTCGTCCGCGGCAGGACGTTCCTCGAGAGCGAGCTCGACGACAGGGCCACCGCGATCATCGTCACCGCGGCGACCGCTCGCCGCTTATGGCCGGGTGAGGAGCCGCTCGGCAAGACGCTCGTCATCGACTTTCCGCCGAATCCACCCGTCGAGCTCTCGGTCGTCGGTGTAACCGCGGATGCGCGCACGAACAGCATGGGGAGGGTCGACGACGCGCTCGTGTACCTGCCGGCCTCGCCGCGATCGCAGCCGTTCAACGACCTCATGATCAGGAGCCCGGTGGATCAGGCGACCATCGCCGCGGCCGTCCGCGACGCCGCGCAAACGATCGACCCCGGCATCGTCGTCCGGATGGGCCGGCTCGAGGACAACCTGGACTTCTGGCGCAACCTCTCGGCGCTCGTCGCAACGCTGTCGGGCTCGCTCGGTCTCGCCGCGCTCGCGCTCGCGACGGTCGGCGTCTACGGGCTCGTCGCCTTCGCGGTGAGCCGCAAGCTGCGCGAGATCGGCGTCCGGATCGCGCTCGGGGCGACGGCGCGCGACGTGCTTCTCCTCGTCCTGAGACTCAATCTGCGGCCGGTGCTGATCGGCGCAGCCGTCGGCATCGCGGTATGCGTCGGGGCGGCGCCGGTGCTGTCGAGCCTGATGTTCGGCGTCAGCACGCTCGACCCGCTCGCGCTCGGCGGCGCCACGTTCGTGGTGCTCGGCGCGGCGCTCGCTGCGAGCCTCGGCCCCGCTCGGCACGCGATGCGCGTCGATCCGATGACCACGCTGCGGTACGAGTAGGGACCGATGACCGAGTTGTTGGGGAGCCTGTGGTCCGACGTGCGCTACGCGCTGCGCACGCTGTGGCGCAGCCCGCTGTTCACCGCCGTGGCGCTGCTCACGCTCGCGATCGGCACCGGCGCCACGATCGCGGCGTTCAGTGTCGTGAACAGCGTGCTGCTGAATCCGCTCCCGTACATCGACGCGGATCGCCTCATCGCGATCTGGCACGACGCGCCCGGCGCCGAGGGCTTCTTCGGCGGCAGGGTGCGAACGTCAGCCTCGATGTACTTCACGTACGCGGAGCAGAACCGGACGTTCGAGAGCATCGGGATATGGACGGATGCCACGGGTACCGTCACCGGGCTCGCGGAGCCGGAGCAAGTCCCGACCGTGCTCGTGAGCGACGGCGTGCTGCAGGCGCTCGCCGTTCCACCCGCGCTCGGGCGGTCGTTCACGGCCGCCGACCACCGCCCCGGCGCCGCGCAGACGATCCTCATCGGCTACGGCTATTGGCAGCGCCGCTTCGGCGGCCGGCCCGACGTGCTCGGCCGCTCGATCACGGTGAACTCCGCGCCCTGCGAGATCGTGGGCGTGATGCCGCGGGGCTTCCGAGTCGCGAGCTCGGGCCCCGACTTGATCGTGCCGTTTCGCTTCGATCGGAGCCAGCTGCGGTTGCCGACGTTCGACTACTCGGCGATCGCGCGGCTCAAGCCCGATGTCACGCTCGCCGACGCCAACGCCGACATCGCGCGGATGCTGCCGATCTGGCAGGCCTCGTGGCCGCCGTTCCCCGGCGGCGCCGCTGCCAGCTTCTACTCCGACGTGTGGCGCATGGCTCCTGCCGCGCGCGCGCTCAAGGACGACGTCGTGGGCGACGTCGGCGACGTGCTGTGGGTAGTCATGGGGACGGTCGCGATCGTGCTGCTCATCGCCTGCGCCAACGTCACCAACCTCTTGCTCGTGCGGGCGGAAGGACGGCAGCGCGAGCTCGCGGTGCGCGCCGCCCTCGGCGCGGGCGGTTGGCGCATCGGCCGCGTGCCGCTGTTCGAAAGCGCTCTGCTCGGCTTCGCCGGAGGCGCGCTCGGTCTTGCCCTCGCGTCCGGAGCGCTCGAGGTCCTGGGCGCGGTCGCACCGCGCGCCTTGCCTCGAATCCAGGACATCGCGCTCGACGGCCGAGCGGTCGGGTTCGCAGTGCTCGTAGCGCTGCTGGCTGGCCTCGTGCCGGGCGTCGTGCCCGCGCTGAAGCACGCGGCCACGCGCGCCTCGACGGGGTTGCACTCGAGCGTTCGCGGCGGCGGGCTCACGAAGGAAAGCCGGCGCACGCAGAGCTTGCTCGTAGTCGCCCAGGTAGCGCTCGCGCTCGTGCTGCTCGTGAACGCCGGCCTCATGATCCGAACGTTCCAGGCTTTGCAGACGGTGGAGCCCGGTTTCGCCGGGCCGCGGCAGCTGCAGGCGATGCGAATCTCCATCCCGGCGCTGCTGGTGCCGGAGCCGGCGCGCGTCACGCGCCTGCAGAACGACATCGTCGACGCCCTCGCGCGCGTTCCAGGAGCCGAATCGGCCGCGTTCACGAGCCAGATGCCGCTGGAAGACGTCTTCAGGTCCGCGGACGGCGTGGCAATCGAAGGGATGCCGCGGCCGCCGGGCGACTGGCCGATACGCCGCTTCTCCTACGTGTCGCCAGGGCTCCTCGAGACGGCCGGCACCAAGCTCCTAGCGGGGCGCGACCTCGCGTGGAACGATCTCTACGAGCTCCGCGACGCGGTGCTGATCTCGGAGAACTTCGCGGGCGAGGTCTGGGGGTCGCCCGAGGCGGCGCTCGGCAAACGGCTCGGCGGGGTCGGGGAGATCGTCGGCGTCGTGCAGGACGTGCGCGAGGACGGCCTCACCGCGCCGGCCCCGACGCTCGTGTACCGGCCCGCCTTGCGCGGCGACGGTGTCCTTCGCGGCGCGACGTTCGTGGTGCGCAGCCCCCGCGCCGGCACCGAGGCGTTCGTCCGCGAGGTTCAGCAGGCGGTCTGGTCAGTGAATCCGAATCTGCCGGTGTCGCGGCTGCGGACGATGCAGGATGTCTACGACGGCTCGCTCACGCGCACGACGTTCACGCTCGGCCTGCTCGCGACGGCGAGCGGCGTGGCGCTCCTGCTCGGCGTGATAGGCCTCTACGGCGTGCTCGCGTATGCAGTGCTGCGGCGCCGCCGGGAGATCGCGATCCGGCTCGCGCTCGGCGCGCAGCAGCACGCCGTGACGCGGACCTTCGTGCGCCAAGGCGTGGTGCTCGCGGGTCTCGGCATCGCGATCGGCCTCGTCGTGGCCGCCGCGGTTACGCGCTTCATGGCCTCCCTGCTGTACGGCGTGCAGCCGACGGACGCGGTCACGTACGCGAGCGTCGCGCTGATCCTCACGTTCGTGGCCGCGCTCGCGAGCTATCTGCCCGCGCGCCGGGCGTCGCAAGTGGCGCCGGCCGACGCGCTCGCGGCGGAGTAGCGGGCATGATGGGCTTCTTCAGATGTCTGCCTGGCGACATTCACTACCGATCGCGGCGTTGCGCGAGGAGTAGCGAATGCCCCGAACGAAAGTGTGTCAAGTGATCGGGCGCGGCGCTCGTAGCCTTCCTCCCCAACCCGCCCTGCTGCGGGCGCCGCGCATCGATCCAACGACGCTGTCGACAAGGAGGCACCAATGCGCGCATGGATGACGAACGCCCGCCAGGTTTTCCGCGGTCTCGCGAAGCGCCCGGTGTACACCGTTATCTCGGTCGCGGTGCTTGCGATCGCGATCGGCGCGAACGCCACCGTGTTCAGCGTGCTGAACGCCTTCCTGCTGCGGCCGTTGCCGTTTCCGGAAGGCAACAGGCTCGTGGTGGTCTACGACTCTTATCCGAAGATCGGGTTGGACGTCGCGGGCACGTCGATTCCGGACTACATCGAGCGCAAGGAGCAGGCCCAGTCCCTCGAAGGCCTCGCGATCGTGACCGCCAGCGCCCGCACGCTCGGAGGCGAGGGCGCTCCGACGCAGGTGATGATCGGCCGGGCGTCGCCCTCGTTGTTCCGAGTGCTCCGCATGCCGCCCACCATCGGCCGAGCCTTCGACGATTCGGAGGCGACGCTCGGCAACGATCGGGTGGCGTTGTTGAGCTACGACTTCTGGGTCAACCGATTCGGCTCGCGGCCCGACGTCGTCGGCCGCGACTTGAGGCTCGACGGCGAGACGCTGCGCATCATTGGCGTGCTGCCCCAGGGGCTCGCGTTCGGCGTGCCGGCCGCGGCTTGGGTGCCGTTCGCGTTCACGCCGCAGCAGACGAGCGACACGGAGCGTGGCCGGCAGTTCTCGATCAGCATCGGCCGCCTGAAATCCGGCGCGACGCTCGAAGGCCTGAACGCGGAGCTGGACGGCATCGTGCACCGCAACGTTGAGGCAGGAGTGGTGCCGCGTGAGGCGGTCGACGTCGCGGGTTTCACGGGCAAAGCCCAACTCCTGCGCGGCTTCATGGTGGGCAGTCTCGATGCGATGCTGCTGACGCTCGAGGCATCGGTGCTCGCTGTGCTGCTGATCGCGTGCGCCAACGTCGCTAGCCTGCAGCTCGCGCGCGTTGCGTCGCGGCGCAAGGAGCTCGCGGTGCGCGCGGCGCTCGGCGCCGGCACGGGCCGACTCGCACGCCTCGTGCTGCTCGAGAGCTTGTCGCTTGCGCTCGTCGGCGGGATCTTGGGATTGGCGCTGGCCGGTGCGGGACTCGAGCTCGTGCGCGCGCTCGGCCTCGAGCGCCCTGCGCAAGGCTTTGTCTTCGAGCTCGACCTGCCGGTGCTCATGTTTACGCTTGGCGCTGCAGTGTTCGCGGCGCTCATCTCCGGTCTGCCGCCCGTGATCGCGTTCTCGCGCGACGATCTGACCCGTGCGGTGCACGAGGCTGGGCGCCTAAGCGCCGGTGGCCGCGGCACGCATGCGTTGCGCAGCGCGTTGGTCGTGGCGCAGATCGGGATGAGCGTCGCCTTGCTCGTGGGCGCGGGGTTGCTCACCAAGAGCTTCCTCGCGATGCAGCAGGAGGGCACCGGCTTCAACCCCCGCGGGCTCTGGACGGCACAGCTAGCGCTGCCGCCCGGGCGTTACGCGTTGTCTGAGAATTGGGCGCAATTTGAGCAACAGGCGCTCGAAGCGCTGCGCGCATTGCCCGGTGTAAGCGCCGCAGGTTTCACGTCCTCGCTGCCGTTCTCCGGCGGCAACAATCAGGGCTCGATCGTGCTCGACGGCTACGTGCCGGCTCCGGGTTCCGCCGAACCTCACGCGCAGAGCTGGGTGGTTAACGAGCAGTACTTCGCCGCACTCGACATGCCGCTCGTGGCCGGACGCAACTTCGGCGCCACCGAGACCGAGCGCGTCGCAATCGTCGACGAGAACCTCGCCGGCAAGTATTGGCCGGGCGGCAGCGCGCTCGGCCAACGCTTGCGGCTCGCGACCGAGCCCGAGGACCAGTGGTACACGATCGTCGGCGTGGTGCCGCGGGTGAAGCAGGGGAGCCTCGCCGAGGATCCGCGCAAGGACACTGTCTACTGGCACTACCTCCAGCGGCCCGTGAATAGCGGCAGCTTCGCCGTGCGCACGGCGCTACCGCCCGAGCAGCTCACGCGCGCCGCGACGGCCGCGATTGCGGCGCTCGATCCCGAGCTCGCGTTGTCGGGTGCGCAGTCGATGGAAGCGCGCGTCGCGAGCTCGACGGGCCCACAGCGCACACCGATGGTGCTCACGCTGGTGTTCGCGGCCGTGGCGTTCGTGCTGGCGGTGATCGGCGTCTACGGCGTGCTCAATTGGGCCGTCACGCAGCGCGGCGGCGAGATCGGCGTGCGCGTGGCGCTCGGGGCGCGCGCGCAGGACATCGTGCGGATGGTGCTCGTGCAGGGCGGCCGGCTGCTCGCGATCGGCGTCGCGATCGGCGTGACCGGCGCCATCGTGGTTGGCCTGGCGCTCGCGAGGCAGATCCGCAACGTCAGCGCCTTCGACCCGGCGGTCGTCGCAATCGTCGTGGTCGGGCTCGCGGCGGCCGCGCTGTTCGCAAGCTGGGTGCCGGCGCGGCGCGCCGCGCGCATCGATCCGATGCGGGCGTTGCGCGAGGAGTGATGAGGACGGGTGCATTTGCGCCCGGGGAGGCCGATGTTTCCGCGGAAACTTTCGCCCCAAAGAGGTGCGAAATCCCTCCGCGGAGGGATCGAACCTGAACCAAAGACGGCACGAGAGAGGTCGCCACGATGATTCAGCTCCGCCAAACGCTGCGCAGGCTCGCGAACGCGCCGGGCTTCACGCTCACCACCGTGCTCACGCTCGCGATCGGCATCGGCGCGACCACGGCGATCTTCAGCGTCGTGAACGGCGTGCTGCTGAAGCTGCTGCCGTTCCCCGAGTCGGACCGGCTCGTCGCGCTCACGCACCGCTCGCCGGGCTCCAACGACTCGATCCAAAACGCGTCGCCGGCGATCTACTTCACGTACCGCGACAACAACCGCGCGTTCGAGTCGGTCGCATTGTGGTCCGCGTACGCCGTGACCGTGACCGGGTCCGGCGACCCGGAGGAGATCCAGGCCGTCGGCGCGACGCGCGAGTTTCTGCCGACTCTGCGCGTGCAGCCGGCGCTCGGCCGCGGCTTCACCGAGGTTGAGGACCAGCGCGGCAGCCCGCGGACCGTGATCCTGTCCTATCCGTACTGGCAGCGCCGCTTCGGCGGCGACGCCGGCGTGCTCGGCAAGACGCTCACGATCGACGGCGCGCCGGCCGAGGTCGTCGGCGTTCTGCCACGGAGCTTCAGGTTCCTGGAGCAACCGGCGGACGTGCTGCTGCCGGAGCAGCTCGCGCGGGCCGGCGAGTTCGCGGGCTCGATCGGCCAGCGCGGCATCGCACGACTCAGGGACGGCGTTACGCTCGAGGAAGCGAACGCCGACGGCGCGCGCATGATCCCGATCCTGTTCGACACGTTCCCGGTGGTGCCCGGCCTCACGCGCCAGAGGTTCGTCGACGAGTGGCGGTTCGGCCCGGCGTTCATGCCGCTCAAGGACCGCGTGGTCGGCGATCTCGACGACGTGCTCTGGGTGCTGCTCGGCACGATCGGCCTTTTGCTGCTGATCGCGTGCGCGAACGTCGCCAATCTCCAGCTCGTTCGCACCGAGGCGCGCACGCAGGAGCTCGCGATCCGCGCGGCGCTCGGCGCCGGTTGGAAGACGATCGCCAAGAGCCTGTTGCTCGAGAGCCTGCTGCTCGGCCTGGCGGGCGGCGCGCTCGGGCTTGCGTTCGCGTACGTGGCACTGCCGGCGCTGCTCGCGGTGGCCGAGGCGCAGCTCCCGGGCGCGCTCCGGATCGCGATCGACGCGAACGTGCTGTGGGCCACGCTCGCGATCGCGCTCGCGTCGGGGCTCCTGTTCGGGCTGCTGCCGATCGTGAAGCACGCCGTGCCGCGGGTCGCCGCGGCGCTGCACGGCTCGTTGCGGCTCGCGAGCGCGGGGCGCGAGCAGCACCGCGCTCGCAACGCGCTGGTCGTCGCGCAGGTGGCGCTCGCGCTCGTGTTGCTCGTCGCGTCCGGGCTCATGATCCGCACGTTCCAGGCGCTGCGCGCGGTCGAGCCCGGTATCGAGGTGCCTGCCAAAGTGCAGACGCTGCGGCTCTCGATCGCGCCGGCGGCGGTCCGCGAGTTCCCGCGCGTGATCCGCATGCAGCGGGACATCGAGGAGCGGCTCGCAGCCGTCGCGGGCGTGGAGTCCGTGGGTTACGCGAACCGCGTACCGCTGACGCGCACCGGCCCCAACGGCCCGTTCGCGTTCGAGGACGCGTCCGACGCGCCGCCGACCTCGATCGAGTTCCGCTACGTGTCGCCGAGCTACTTGGCGACGCTCGGCACGCCGCTGCTCGCCGGCCGCGCCCTCGACTGGACGGACGTCGATGCCGGGCGGCAAGTGGCGATCGTTTCCGCAAACGTCGCCACGGCGCAATTCGGCTCGCCCTCGGCCGCCGTCGGCAAGCGGGTTCGCCGCGGCCCGCAGACGCCGTGGATCGAGATCGTCGGCGTTGCCGGCGATGTGCGCCACGACGGCGTCGATCGACCGGCGCCCGCGACGATCTACCTCACGCAGACCGAGTTCCTCGCGGAGTACGTGAGCCGCGGGGCGGTGTTCTTCGTGCGCAGCGAGCGCGTCGGCACGCCGGGCTTCGTCGAGGACTTGCAACGGGCCGTCTGGTCCGTGAACGCGGAGCTGCCGCTCGGCGCCGTGCAAACACTGGGCGACGTCTACGACCGTTCGCTCGCCCGCACGTCGCTAACGCTCGTGCTGCTCGCGATCACGGCCGCCATGGCGCTCACGCTCGGCCTCGTCGGTATCTACGGGGTCATCAGCTACGTGCTCGCGCGGCGCACGCGCGAGATCGGCATCCGGATGGCGCTCGGAGCACGCAGCGCAATGCTCCAGCGCCTGCTGCTCGGTCAGGTGCTCGCACTCGTGGGTATCGGGCTCTTGCTCGGCTTGGGCGGTGCGGCCGCGCTGTCGACGCTCATGCGCTCGTTGTTGTTCGGCGTCAGCACTCTCGATCCGGTGACCTACGCCGCGGTCTCCGTGCTGTTGATCGTGACGGCGCTGCTGGCCGGCTACCTCCCGGCGCGCCGCGCGACGCGAATCGATCCGATGAGAGCACTAAGAACGGAATAGAAACATGGACACATTCGCTCGTAACCTTCGCCACGCCGTTCGTGCGCTACTCCGCGCACCGGCGTTCTCCTTGACCGTGATCGTCACGCTCGCGCTCGGCATCGGCGCCAACAGCGCGGTGTTCTCGGCGATCAACGCCGTGCTGCTCAAGCCGTTGCCGTTTCCGCAGGCCGGCCAGCTCGTGAGGCTCAAGCAGACGTCGCTGCAGGGCGTCGGCCAGAACGTCGCACCCGTCCGACTCGAGGACTGGAACGAAAGAACCGCGACGTTCCAGGCGATGACGGGCTACCTCACCCAGGACGTCTCCGACACCAGCGGCGACCTGCCCGAGCGGCTGCGCCTCGCGAGCGTGGCGCCGCGTTTCCTCGACGTGTGGCGTGTGGCGCCCGCGCTCGGCCGCGGCTTCGTGCCGGCCGATCACCAGCCAAGCGCCGCGCCCGTCGCGCTCATCAGCAACCGCTACTGGCAACGGCGCTTTCGGTCCGATCCGAACGTCGTCGGCAGCGCGATGCCGATCGGTGCCAGTACCTATACGTTGGCTGGCGTCATGCCGGCAAGCTTCACGTACCCCGACGCGAACGTCGACGTCTGGGTGGCCTACGTCGGGATGCCGACCAACCGCAACAGCGCGTTTCTGCAAGGCTTCGGCCGGCTGAAGCCGGGCGTTACCGTCGAGCAGGCGCAGGCCGAGTTGAGTGTCTTGCAGGCGCAGCTCGCCGAGCAGTTTCCCGACACCGATCGCAACGTCGCCGTCGAGGTTACCGCGTTCAAGGAATCGATCGTCGGCTCGGCGCGCGAGTCGTTGTGGCTCGTGTTCGGCGCGGTGTCGGTACTCCTCTTGATCGCGTGCACCAACATCGCCGCGCTGCTCTTGTCGCGCGCTTCGCATCGCCGGCAGGAAGTCGCGCTGCGCCTCGCGCTCGGCTCGTCGCGCGCCGCGATCGCGGCCAGGGTGCTGACGGAGACCGCGTTGCTCGCAGTGGTCGGCGCCGCTCTCGGACTTACCCTGGCGCTCGCGGGAGCGGGCGCGCTCCGCGCATTCGCCGCCGGTTTCCCGCGCATCGACGAGCTCGCGGTCGATTGGTCGGTGCTGCTCTACGGGCTCGCCGCGATCGTCGGCGTCACGCTCGCTGCCGGCCTCGCTCCCGCGCTGCGCAGCGCGCGCGGCGCCGAGACGGCCCGAGTGGCCCAAGCGGGTCGCGGCCACGTCTCGGGCCGTCACTCGCTGCAATGGACCTTCGTCGGCGTCCAGGTCGCGCTGTCCGTCGCGCTGCTCGCAGGCGCCGGATTGCTGATACGCAGCTTCGACAAGTTGTCGCACGTCGACGCCGGCTTCGATCCGAAGGGGGTGCTCACGTTTCGCGTGAGCGGCAGCTACGCCGAGCTCAATCAGTTCGCCCGCATGGTGCAGGGCGTCGAAGGAATGCTCGACGCGCTCCGGGCGATACCCGGCGTCGAATCGGCCGGCACGTCGTCGCCGGTGCCGGGGGTGCTCAACGACAGCTCCGGCATGCAGTTCGGTGCTCAGCAATTCAAGCTCGCGGACGGCGGCGACGCCGAGATGTCCGCGGACCTCCGAGTGGTGTCGTCCGGCTACTTCGCCGCGCTGCGCGTTCCCATCGTCGCGGGCGGGGACTGCCCCCGGCAACTCGACACGCCGGCCCCCGGGCGCCTGCCGGACGTCGTCGTGAACCGATCGTTCGAGCACCTGTTCGCGGGGCGCACGCTGCTCGGCCGCGACATCGCGCTCCCTAACGGCGGCGCATCACGCATCGTCGGCGTCGCCGGCGACACGCGCGACTTGGGGCTCGGCCGCGAGCCGGTGCCGACCGTCTATCAGTGCGGCACCGTCTCCGCGTATCCGGCGCTCGCGTTCCTCGCGCGGACGAGCGGCGACCCGGCCGCGCTCGTCGGCGCGATCCGGCAGCGGTTCAAGGAGATCGAGCCCGCGCGCAGCATCTACGACGTCCGCACGCTCGAGGAACGCATCGGCGGGGAATACGTGCAGGACCGATTGCGCACGACGCTGCTCGTGCTCTTCGGCGGCGCGGCGCTCGCCCTCGTGTGCCTCGGCATCTACGGCACGCTGAGCTACGTCGTGAGCCTGCGACGGCGCGAGGTGGGCCTACGGGTCGCGCTCGGCGCCCCGCAGGGCAACATCGTCGCGCAGTTTCTGCTGAAGGCGATGCGCGTGGTGGCCATCGCATGCGCGGCGGGCCTGGTGCTCGCGTTCGTGTTCGGGTGGTCCTTGTCCGGCATGTTGTTCGGCGTGTCGCCGTCCGATCCGGTCACGCTCGCGGCCGTCGTGTCGGTGGTGGTCGTGGTTGCGGCGCTCGCGGCATTCGTGCCCGCGCTGCGCGCGTCGCGCATCGACCCGATGGAGGCGCTCAGGGAGGAATGACGCCGAAGGAGGGCGAGATGCGAACGATGCTCCGCAATTTTCGTTACGCCGCGCGCCTACTCGCGCGCTCGCCGGGCTTCACCGCGACGGTCGTGCTGACGCTCGGGCTCGCGATCGGCGCCAACGGCGCCGTCTTCTCCGCCGTCGACGCGGTGTGTTGAAGCCGCTGCCGTTCCCCGACGCCGATCGGCTCGTGCGGCTCACGGAGACCCACGAGGACGGCGTCACACGCAACGCCACGCTCGCGCGGCTGCTCGATTGGGACCGCCTGAGCTCGACGTTCGACGGCATCACAGGCTACAGCCTCGGCGACGGGTCGATCACGACCGACGGCGTGCCGCAAAAAATCGTGTTCGCGAGCGTGGCGCCGCGCTTCTTCGACGTGCTCGGCGTGGCGCCCGCACTCGGCCGCGTCTTCAGGGCCGACGATCATCGCCTCGGCCAGGCGGCCGCGGTGATCTACGGCGACCGCGCCTGGCGACAGTTCTTGGGCGGCGATCCCGCCGCCGTGGGCAGAACCGTGCGGCTCGAGGACGGCTCGTACACGACGGTCGGCGTGCTACCCGCGTCGTTCCGCTTTTTCGACCCCGCCATCGCGACCTGGAGCACGGTCGCGGTCGACGCGCCTTGGTTTCTCGCCAGAGGACCGAACGACTCCTATCGGGCCGCGATCGGCCGCTTGAAGCCCGGCGTCACGTTGGATCAGGCGCGCGCGGACCTCGAGCGCGTGCAGGCGCAGCTCGCGGAGCTCTATCCCGACACCGACCGCGGCGTCCGCGTGCTGTTGACGCCCCTCAAGGCCACGGTGGTCGGCGGCGCGCGCGCCTCGCTGTGGCTCGTATTCGGCGCCGTGACGCTGCTGCTCCTGATCGCGTGCACCAACATCGGCGCGCTGCTGTTGTCGCGCGCCGCGCAGCGCGAGCGGGAGATCGGTGTCCGCTACGCGTTGGGCGCGTCGCGCGGCGCGGTGATCGGCCAACTGCTCGCCGAGGCGGCGGTGCTGGCGTTCGCCGGCGCGGCGATCGGCTTCGTCGTCGCGAGCGCCGGCGCCGCGGCGCTGCGCGCGGCGGCGCCGGGCTTGCCGCGCGTGGACGAGATCGCGGTCGACGCACGCATCTTGCTGTATACGCTCGGGTGCGCGGCCACGGCGACCGTGCTCTGCGGGCTCGCACCCGCGCTGCGGGGCGCGCGCGGCGGCCGCGTGCTCGCGTCGGCGAGCCGGGGCCAGGTGTCCGCGCGGCGCTCGCCGCAGTGGCTGCTCGTCGGCGTGCAGGTGGCGCTGTCCGTGACGTTGCTCGCGGGCGCCGGCTTGCTCGTCCGCAGCCTCGACGCGCTGGCGCGGGTCGAGCGCGGCTTCGACGCGTCGCACGTGCTCGCGTTCCGCACGGTGCGCAACTCCGTCGAATGGACGGAATACGATCGCGTGCGGCGGCGCATCGAACGGCTCGTCGACGAGGTCGGCGCGGTCCCCGGCGTCGAGTCCGTCGCCGTGAGCGGTTGGTTGCTGCCCGGCATCCCGGACGAGAACCAGCAGGGTCAGTTCGAGATGGTCGAAGAGCGGGCCCCGACGGACCCGCCGCTCGTCGCGAGCGGCCGGTTCGTCTCGCCGGGCTACTTCGAGACGCTGGGGATTCCGCTCGCGGGCGGCGAGCTCTGCCGCCGTGGGCTCGGAGGCGCCAACCGCACCGACGGCGAAGCCATGGTCAACCGCAGCTTTGCCGACCGTTATTTCCCCGGCCGCGACGTAGTGGGTTTGCACGTGCGCGGGCTCGGCTGGCCGACGCTAAGGGTCGTCGGCATCGTCGGCGACGCGCGCGACCGCGGCATCGACCGGAGCTCCGCCCCGGCGGTCTACGCGTGCGACAGCGGCGTGACGCCGTTCGGCTGGTACCTAGTGCGCACGGCCGGGCCGCCGCTCGCGGCGGCGGGCGCCGTCCGCGCGAGGATCAACGCGATCGAGCCCCTCGAAGCCGTCTACGACGTAGCACCGCTCGAGGACAAGATCGCGGGCGCCTACGCACAAGAGCGGCTCCGAACGGCGCTGCTCGCGGCGTTCGCCGCGGCGGCTGTCGCGCTCGCCTGCTTGGGAGTGTTCGGCACGCTGAGCTATGTCGTGAGCTTGCGGCGGCGCGAGGTGGCCTTGCGCGTCGCGCTCGGGGCGCAGCACGGCAATATCGTCGTGCAGTTCCTGGCCAAGGCCATGCGCGTCGTCACCGTCGCGTGCGCAGTGGGCGTCGTGCTCGCGCTTGCGTTCGGCCGGCTGTTGTCCGGGATGCTCTACGGCGTCTCGCCGTCGGACCCGGCGACACTTGCGGCCGTCGTGGCGATCGTGGTCGGCGTGGCCGCGCTCGCCGCGTTCTTGCCCGCGCTGCGCGCGGCACGGATCGACCCGATGCACGCATTGCGCGAAGAGTAGGGCACCGATGTCGCGAACGATTTGCATTCAAGAAACCCCTCCATGGAGGAATTCGCATCGATGAACGCCATCCAGCACTCCTTGGGCTACGCGTTTCGTTCGCTCGCACGCACTCCCGGGTTCACGCTGACCACGCTCCTCACGCTCGCCGTCGCGATCGGCGCGAGCACCGCGATCTTCTCCGTCGTGAACGGTGTGCTGCTGAAGCCGTTGCCGTTCCCTGACTCCGACCGCCTCGTCTCGCTCACCCATCGCATGCAGCTCACGGGCGCCGCCGGCTTGCCCGCGTCGCCGGCGATCTACTTCACCTACCGCGACAACAACCGAACCTTCGAATCCGTGGCGCTCTGGGTCGACGGCACGGCGACGATTACCGGCGCCGGCCGTCCCGAGCAGCTGCGAACCCTTTTCGTAACGCACGAATTCCTCGACGCCCTCGGCGTTCGGCCGATCCTCGGCCGGTCGTTCGCCGAAGCCGAAGACCAGGAGGGAGGCGAGAGCACTGTGATCCTTTCCTACCCTTTTTGGCAGCGCAATTACGGGGGCGCGGAAGACGTGCTCGGTCAAAGGCTCGTGGTCGACGGGACGCCGCGCACGGTCATCGGCGTGCTGCCGCGAGACTTTCGTTTCTCGCGGCAAACTGCGGAACTGCTCGCGCGGATGCAACCGGCGCGCGCGCGAGCGGTGTCCGGGCCGCTCGGCGAGAACGGCATCGCGCGCCTGAAGCCCGGTGTCACGCTCGCGGAGGCGAGCGCAGATGTCGAGCGCATGATCCCGATCCTGCTCGCCACATTTCCGCTGGTGCCGAACTTCACGGCGTTCTGGAGCGGCCGCCTCGCGCCCGACCTTCAACCGTTGAAGCAGGCCTTCGTCCGCGACCTGGACGACGTGCTGCGCGTGCTCATGGGCACCGTAGGCCTGCTGCTGCTCATTGCCTGCGCGAACATCGCGAACCTCATGCTCGTGCGCACGCAAGCCCGCGCGCACGATCTCGCGGTGCGCACGGCGCTCGGCGCGACGCGCGCCGCCATCGCGCGCATCCTGCTCCTCGAAAGCCTGGCGCTCGGGCTCGTGGGCGGCGCGCTGGGCTTGGTGCTGGCCGCCGCGGCGCTTCCAGCGCTGCTCGGGCTTGCGGCTCGCGATCTACCTGCGGTGCTGCCGATCTCGATCGACCCCACCGTGCTCGCGTTCACGCTTTCGATCTCGCTCGGGTCGGGCGCGTTCTTCGGCGTGATCCCCGCGCTCAAGTACGCGGCGCCACAGGTGGCGGCAGCCCTCGCCGGCGCGGCGCGTTCCGTTGGCGCAGCGCGGGAGCGGCAGCGCGCAACCGACGGGCTCGTCGTGGCTCAGGTCGCAATCGCGCTCGTGCTGCTCGTGGGCTCCGGCCTTATGATTCGGACGTACGCGTCGCTGCAGGCCGTCGACGCCGGGTTCGAGGACCCGCAGCACCTGCTCACCGTCGACATCGGGGTTCCGTCGACGATTGCGCCGGGCCTCGACGGCTTGATCCGGATGCAGCGCGAGCTCCAAGACCGCCTCGCCGAGCTCGGCGGCGTGGAAGCCGCCGCGTATGCCTCACGATTACCGCTCGAAGGCTTTGCGCCTGGCGTGAGCGTGTTCGCCGAGGATGAACGGCTCGGCGCTGGTGAATCGCCCGCTAACCGGCCGTACCGGTTCGTGTCGCCCGGTTTCTTCGCCGCGCTCGGCACGCCGCTGCGCGCCGGCCGCGCGTTCGAATGGCGCGACGTCGATGAGCAGCGGCAGGTGGCTGTGGTGTCCGAGAAGCTCGCGCGTGCGATCTGGGGCGGCGCCGACGCCGCGCTCGGCAAGCACGTGCGGGTCGTGCCGAACGAGCCGTGGCGCGAGATCGTGGGCGTGGTCGGCGACGTGCATCAGACAAGCCTCGATCGGCCGGCCGAGGAAACGGTCTATGTGCCGCAGAACCCTCGGCTCACGTATTGGATCGGCCGCAATGCGTCGTTCGTCGTGCGCAGCGCGCGCGTCGGCACCGCTGGCTTCCTCGAGGACGTGCAGCGAGCGGTCTCCGCCGTGGACCGCGACCTGGCGCTCGCGCGAGTGGGCACGATGGAAGACGCTTATCGGCAGAATCTTGCGCGGCGGTCGCTCACGCTCGCGCTGCTCACCATCACGGCCACGATGGCGTTCGCGCTCGGCCTGCTCGGGATCTACGCTGTGATCAGCCACAGGCTCGCGCAGCGCACGCGCGAGATCGGCGTGCGCATTGCGCTCGGCGCGGGCGACGGCCAGATCCAACGCATGCTGCTCGGGCGGGTGCTGCTGCTCGTCGCGGTGGGCGTTGCGCTGGGCCTCGGCGGCGCGGCGGCGCTCACGCGGTTCATGACGTCGATGCTGTTCGGAGTTACCGCGCTGGACGCGCCGACCTTCGCGGCCGTTACGGCGGCCCTCGTTGGGGCCGCGCTCCTGGCCGGCTACTTGCCGGCGCGCCGCGTGACACGGATCGATCCGATGCAGGCACTGCGAACGGACTGAGAGTGGGCCCGGCGTCACCAACGATTTGCATTCAAGCAATCCCTCCGCGGAGGGATCCCTGCGGAGGAGGATCGCCATGAAACATACGTTCCGCTACGCGCTGCGCTCGCTCGCGCGCACGCCAGGCTTCACGCTGACCACGGTCCTGACGCTCGCCGTCGCGATCGGTGCGAGCACCGCGATCTTCAGCGTCGTCAACGGCGTCTTGCTGAAGCCGCTGCCGTTTCCCGACTCCGACCGGCTGATCGCGCTCACGCATCGCATCGAGCGCGTCGGGCGCCACTTGCCGGCGTCGCCCGCGATCTACTTCACGTACCGCGACCATAACCAAAGCTTCGAGTCGGTCGCGCTGTACGTGGGAGGCTCGGCGAGCGTCACGGGCTCCGGTAATCCGGAGGAGGTGCGGACGCTGGACGGGACCCACGAGCTCCTGCCGACGCTCGGCGTGCGCCCGTTGCTCGGCCGCGCGTTCTCCGCAGCCGACGCACAACCGGGCGCGCAGGGCACCGCGATTCTGTCGTACGGCTACTGGCAGCGTCACTTCGGGGGCGCGCAGAGCGCGCTCGGCCAGACGCTGACCGTGGACGGGGAGCCGCGCACGATTATCGGCGTGCTGCCGCAAGATTTTCGCTTCCTGCAGCAACCCGCCGACATCGTTCGGCTGCTGCAGCCGCAGCGCACGGCGGCGCTCGTGGGACCGCTCGCGGAGAGCGGCGTCGCGCGCTTGAAGTCCGGCGTGACGCTCGAGCAAGCGAGCGCGGACGTCGAGCGCATGATCCCGATCATGCTCGAGGAATTTCGCGCCGTCCCCAGCATGGACCCGAAGGTTTTCGAAAATCTGCGCTTGCACGCCGACCTCTTGCCGCTGAAGCAGACCTTCGTGCGCGATCTGCCCGACGTGCTGCGCGTGCTCATGGGCACGGTCGGCATGCTGCTCCTGATCGCGTGCGCGAACATCGCGAACCTCAAGCTCGTGCGCACTCAGGCCCGCGCGCAAGAGCTCGCGATTCGCGCGGCCCTCGGCGCGACGCGGGGCGCGATCGCACGCATCCTGCTGCTCGAGAGTCTGCTGCTCGGCCTTGCGGGCGGCGTGCTCGGCCTCGCGCTTGCGGCCGCGGCGCTGCCCGCGCTGCTCGCGCTCGCGGCGCGCGACCTTCCGGCCGTTCTCTCCATTTCGATCGACCCTACCGTGCTGCTTTTCACGCTCGCGGTCTCGATCGGATCGAGCGTGCTCTTCGGCGCGATCGCGGTGCTCAAGCACACTCGGCCGCGCTTCGCGCCGGCGCTCCGCGGCGCCGGACGCTCGCAGAGCGCCGGGCCGGAGCGGCACCGCGCAACGAACGCGCTCGTGGTCGCCCAGGTCGCGATCGCGCTCGTGTTGCTCGTGGGGTCCGGGCTCATGATTCGCACCTATCAGTCGCTGCACGACGTCGACCCGGGCTTCGTCGATCCCGACCGTCTGCTGACGGTGACGCTCGGCATTCCGCCCCCGCTCGAGCCCGACTTCGATCGCGTGGTGCGAATCCAGAACGATCTCCAGGATCGTCTCGCCGAAGTGCCGGGCGTGGAGGCTGTCGCGTACGCGTCGGGGCTGCCGCTCGGTTTTGGGCCGAGCTTCACGGCCCTCATCGAGGACGAGCGGCTCGCCGGTGGCCAGGCGCCGGCGGCGCGCCAAGTCCGGTTCGCATCGCCCGACCTGCATGCGACGCTGCGGACGCCGCAACGCGCCGGCCGCGGCTTCGAGTGGAACGACTTCTACGACAATCGGCAAGTCGCCGTGGTATCCGAGAATCTCGCTCGTGCCATCTGGGGCGAACCACAGGCGGCGCTCGGCAAGCGGCTGCGGCTCTTCGACAACGAGCCTTGGCGCGAGATCGTCGGCGTGGTCGGTGACGTTCACCAGGCCACGCTCGATCGGCCGGCCGAGGAGACGATCTACCTGCCGCAAAACCATTTCATGGCGCAGTACATGAGCCGCGCGGTGCAGTTCGTCGTGCGCAGCGAGCGGGTCGGCACGGCCGGTTTCCTCGAGGAGGTGCAGCGCGCGATCTGGTCCGTGAACGGCAGCCTGCCCC
>Ga0137410_10001195_pt1 | contig 17888 bp, 17 predicted proteins | sample CZODoug1_16funga_FD_108878 | JGI IMG/M metagenome (GOLD analysis project Ga0137410, IMG submission 108878) | Vadose zone soil fungal communities from Angelo Coast Range Reserve, California, USA - CZODoug1_16fungal (Illumina Assembly) | ecosystem: Environmental > Terrestrial > Soil > Vadose zone... | reverse complement strand
GAGCGCAGATATCGCGCGGCGCCCATTTCCACGACTTGGCCCTTGCTCGCCCCGCCCAAGCGGATCAGTTGCTCCTGCAAGGCGCGCGAAGCGGCGACGGCCTGCTCGACGAACACCAGCTCCTTGGCTCCGCGGGAGAGGGCCTCGAGTCCGAGCGCACCGGAACCGGCAAACAGATCGAGGCACCGAGTACCGGCGATGTCGTGCTGCAGCCAGTTGAACAGGGTTTCGCGCACCCGGTCGGGAGTGGGCCTGAGGCCGGGAATGTCCGGGAAACTGACCCGCCGGCCGCGCCAACCGCCGCCGATGATCCGCACTGAATTGCGCCCGCCCGAGGCGTTCGATTCCGTCTTGAGGGTAGTCACTCCGGTATCATACCCTCCCTTGACGTCCTCCCCTCCATGTACCTTCTTATGACGAACGAAGCCGATACATCAAAGGTCCGCGGCTTCTTCAAGCGCCTGCGCGCCAAGTTGAACCAAGGTCCCGCCTGGCTCACTGCCGACCTCGGCGAGCTTCTGCCCGGCCGCAAGATCGATGCAGAGATTCTCGACGATCTCGAGACGCGCCTGATCACCGCCGACGTGGGTGCCGAGGCCACGAGCCGAATTCTGGACGACCTGCGCAAGCGCGTCGCGCGCAAAGAGCTCAACGATGTGGACGCGCTGCTCAAGGCCTTGCACGACGCCATGCTGGACATCCTGAAGCCGGTGGAAACGCCGCTCACCATCGACCCGGCCATCAAGCCCTATGTCATCCTGGTGGTGGGCATCAACGGCGCCGGCAAGACCACGACCATCGGCAAATTGGCGCGCCGGCTACTGGCCGATGGACACAGCGTCATGCTGGCCGCCGGCGATACCTTTCGCGCAGCCGCGCGCGAGCAATTGGAGGTTTGGGCCGAGCGCAACCAGGTGCCGATCATCGCCCAGCAGGGCGGCGCGGAGCCGGCCGCCGTGATCTTCGACGGTCTTCAGGCTGCGCGCGCGCGCCACATCGACGTCCTGATCGCCGACACAGCAGGACGCCTGCACACCCAGACTCACCTGATGGATGAGCTCAAAAAGGTCAAGCGGGTGCTTCAGCGCCTGGATGCCGGTGCGCCGCATGAGGTGCTGTTGGTGCTGGACGGCACGATTGGCCAGAATGCCGTCGCGCAAGCCGAAGAGTTCCATAAGGGATTGGGGGTGACCGGCTTGGTCGTGACCAAGCTGGACGGCACGGCCAAGGGCGGCGTGGTCCTCGCCATCGCCCAAAACCTGAAAATTCCCATCCGCTTCGTCGGCGTGGGTGAGGACACGGAGGATTTCGGCGTGTTCAACGCGTCCGACTTCGTGTCGGCCCTGCTGAAATCCGATCCCGACGGCGCATGATCCGTTTCGACCAAGTCCACAAGCGCTACGCCAACGGCCGCGAGGCCCTGGCCGGCGTGTCGTTCAAGATCGATCACGGCGAGCTGGCGTTTTTGACGGGCCACTCCGGGGCCGGCAAGAGCAGTATCTTGAAATTGATCGCGCTCATCGAGCGCCCCACCCGCGGCCAGGTGTTCATCAACAACCAAAATACCGCAAGTGTAAAGCCCCGCGGCATCCCCCAGTTTCGCAGAAGCGTTGGCGTGGTATTTCAAGATCATAAGCTGCTGCACGACCGGCCCGTGGCGGACAACGTCGCCTTGCCGCTGATCATCGCCGGCGTGCCGAAGCGCGAAATCGACAAGCGCGTGCGCGCTGCGCTCGATCAAGTCGGCCTGCTCGGCAAGGAGAGAAGCCGACCCCTCGAGCTCTCGACCGGCGAGCAGCAGCGTGTGGGCATCGCGCGCGCGGTGGTCGCGAAGCCGGCGCTGCTCATTGCCGACGAGCCCACCGGCAATCTCGATCCCGACCTCGCCGTCGAGATCATGAAATTGTTCAAACGCTTCAACGAAGTGGGGGTGACGGTGGTGATCGCCACCCACGATGTGCATCTCATCGACCACTTCGGCGCCCGGCGCATCGTCCTCGGAGACGGGCGCGTGACCGACGCGGGCCGGGCGGGAGCGCGCGTTTCCGCGGAAACGTCGCAATGACCAATCAGCGGATACCATCGCGTTTCCGCGGAAACGTGCAGGCGTACTTCGCGCGGCATGCGCAGACGCTGGTCGGATCCCTGGGCCGCATGGTCAATCAGCCGTTCGCGACCCTGATGACCATGAGTGTGGTCGCGGTCGCGCTGGCCCTGCCGCTGTTCCTGAATCTGTTCCTGGCCAACGTGCGCAGCGCCACCGGCAATTGGAGCGAGGCCTTCGATGTATCGGTCTACATGGACAAGCGAGCGGGCACCGCACGAACCGCGACGCTCGCGAAGCAGTTGCGCCAGCGCAGCGATGTCGCCGCGGTGCGCGTCATTACCGCAGACCAAGCACTCACGGAGTTTCGACACGATTCGGGGTTCGGCAAGGCGCTCGACGCGCTGATCGACAACCCCCTGCCCGATACCCTCATCGTCACACCGACGTTGGCGGCCAGTACCCCCCAGGGGACGGATGCGCTCAAGGGAGCGGTCGCGGCCCTGCCCGATGTTCAAACCGTGCAAGTCGACACCGAATGGGTGAAGCGGCTGCACGGGATGCTGGATATTTTGCGGCGCGTCGTCCTGCTTACCGCCGGGCTGCTGGGGGCGGGGGTGGTGCTCATCGTAGGCAACACCATCCGCCTCGATATATTGAACCGGCGCGCGGAAATCGAGGTCATGAAGCTAGTGGGTGCCTCGGACGGTTTTGCCCGCAGGCCGTTCTTGTACAGCGGTATTTGGTATGGCCTGGGAGGCGGGTTGATGGCGTTGACCTTGGTCGCCCTCGCCGCAGTAATTCTGGCGAAACCCGTCGAGAGCCTCGCCAAGTTGTATGGCAGCCAGTTTCGACTGCAGGGGCTCGGGTTCACCACCGGGGTCTTGGTGCTGGCTCTGGCCACCTGCCTGGCGTGGCTCGGTTCCTGGCTTGCTGCGACGCGGCACATCCGCGGCATCGAGCCCACTTAGACTTATATTTCAATAGGTTAACAGCGATGTGAACTATCGGTAACATTAGCACTCAAACCCTAGGAGTGCTACCATTGCACCCGCGCTGATTGGGAGGTTTGAGCTGATGAGTACTGCTTTAGTCGCGAAACAAACGAGCGGATTGGTGTTCGCAGGCCCCGTCGGGAGCCTGGATTCCTATATAGACCGCGTGTCCCAGATTCCGGTTCTTTCGAAGGAAGCCGAGATCGCGCTGGCCGTTCGTTTTCGTTCCGAGGCCGACTTGGATGCCGCCCGGCAGCTGGTGCTCTCGCACCTGCGATTCGTGGTGCACATTGCACGCGGATACCTGGGCTATGGCCTGCCCATGGGCGATCTGGTGCAAGAAGGCAATGTGGGCCTCATGAAGGCGGTCAAGCGCTTCGACCCCACGGTGGGCGTGCGCCTGGTGTCTTTCGCGGTGCATTGGATCCGCGCCGAGATTCATGAATATGTGCTGCGCAACTGGCGCCTGGTGAAGGTCGCCACGACGAAGTCGCAGCGTAAGCTGTTCTTCAACCTGCGCAAAATGAAGAAGAATCTGGCCTGGCTGTCCGAAGCCGAGACCGCCGCCGTGGCCCGCGACTTAGGGGTCGACGTGGCCGACGTTCGCGAAATGGAACAGCGCCTGTCGGCGCGCGACATGTCCTTCGACCCGACGCCGGAAAGCGACGAGGAAGAGGCCTACTCCCCGGCCATGTACTTACCGGCGAGCAACGCCGACCCCGCCGTCGAGGTCGAGAACGAAGAGTGGGAAGAAGACTCGACCGAGCGGCTGAGCATGGCCCTCGAGAAACTCGATGAGCGCAGCCGCAGCATATTGAAGCGGCGCTGGATGACCGACGACAAGGCCACCCTGCACGAACTGGCGGATGAATATGGAATTTCCGCCGAGCGCGTGCGCCAGGTCGAGTCGAATGCCATCAACAAGTTGAAGGGGCTGATGGCCGCGGCTTGATGGTGGTGGATTCGAGGCCACGCCTGGCGTGAACGCCCGCCTTTGAATCGCCCCCCGCATCGGCGTAACGTTGAGACCCATGCGCACGGCCACTCAATGGCTCGACGACTACGGCGACAGCCACCGCAACCGGACCAATAAGATCCTGCATTGGATTTGCGTGCCGGTGATCGCCTGGTGCGTCCTCGGGTTTTTGTGGTCGCTGCCGTTTCCCAACGGCGTCCGGGCGCTGCACCCGCTGGCGAACTGGGCCAGCATCGCCGTGGCTCTGGCGCTCCTCTACTACGCGGCACTGTCCATCCCCTTGGCGCTCGGCGCCCTGCCGTTTCTGCTCGCCGGTCTGTGGTCTCTCGATCGGCTCGACACTCAAGACGGCGTGCCGCTGTGGAGCATCTGCCTGTTCTTGTTCGTGGCCGCCTGGATTGGCCAGTTCATCGGCCACGCCGTCGAAGGCAAGCGCCCGTCGTTCTTCAAGGATGTTCAGTTCCTGATGATTGGGCCGCTGTGGCTGCTGGCCGATGTGTATCGGCGGCTGGGGATTCGCTTCTAGAAGCGAATCTTGTGCGCGGCGCGCATCGATACCGTCACGACGCGGCCCTCATTGCATTTGCACCCATCCGTTGACCCGTCATCCTCCGTTCGTACGCCACCGCCTCGCGAAACACATGCGCATGCAGCTCGGCAGTCCGCGCTCGTGTCGCCGCATAACCGCCCGCCAACACGATAACCAAGGGCAGTCCACGGTCGCGCACCGCTTCGATCACACATTGGTCGCGCCGCCGAATACCCTCCTCCGTGAGCGCCAGCTTGCCGTAGCGGTCGCCCGCGGCCACATCCACGCCGGCGAGGTAGAACACGATGTCGGCACACGCGGTATCGAGCACCCGCGGCAAATGCCGTTGCAGCGCGCCGAGGTACTCGGCGTCGCCCACCCCGTCCTTCAAGGGCACGTCCAAATTGGAACGCATCTTCGCCAGCGGATAATTCCGTTCCCCATGCATCGAAAAGGTAAACACTTCGTCCTCCGCTTCGAAGATCGCCGCGGTGCCATTGCCCTGATGCACGTCGAGATCGACGACGGCCGCCCGCTCGATCGAGCGCTCCGCCTGTAGCCTGCGGATGGCGATGGCCACATCGTTGAGCACACAGAATCCCTCGCCGTGATCGGCAAACGCATGATGCGTGCCGCCGGCGAGGTTGCCGGCCAGTCCCTGGCCGAGCGCCGCGCGCGCCGCCAACAAGGTCCCGGCCGAGGCAAGACGCGATCTTTGCCAAAGTGCCTCTGACCAGGGCAGGCCGAGCCGCCGTTGCTCCGCCGCGGAAAGCCCGGATGAGGCGAGTTTGCCCAAGTACTCGTGGGTATGCACGAGTTCCAGGGTTTCATGGTCGAGCGGCTCCGGCTGCAGAATGTCGTCCGCCGCGAGTATTCCTTCCGCCAGCAGCTGGTCCTTGAGCAATAAATACTTGCTCATCGGAAAAGGATGACCGGGCGGCAGCGCAACCTGGTATGAGGGATGGTAGGCACACTTCATCTGGCAAGAGTATCGCCGTTTGCGGCGTATTGATCGAACGGCGGGAAGGAGGTGTTTGCCTTGATGAACAATCACGCCATCGCAGCAGGATACCGTTTCCGGCACCTCTGCCGCTTGCGGTACAACTGGTAGCGTTCGCCGAACTCCACGTGAGTTGCACCGGCTGACCCACGGTCACCGACGCCTGAGCCGCCGTGAATATCACCGTCGGAGCGGATGAGGCCACGCGCACGGCATACAAGCCGTAGTTCTTCGCCGAGGGCGTCGCCACAAAGGTGAGTACGTATTTGCTGGGCGTGGCTGGGAAGTTAGTGGTCCCGCCGCCGTAAATCTTGCCCAGCACTTGACTGCCCTGCGACACGACGACCGCCAGGTTCTGAAAGTTCGCCGGAAACCCAAGATCGGTCAGCGTTACGTCATAGCTGCCGGAAGTGCCCAAGTTGATCGTTTGGGTGCTGAATACGCCGCCGACATCACCGTGTCGGATACGTCGGCGGCGGTCTGCTCTTCGCGTTCATCCATTGCCTCGAGCTCTTCTCCGAGCGCATCGCGCATCGCCTCGAGCTCGGCTAATCGTGCCCGGGCACGACTCCAGGCGACCTGGGTAAGCGCAATCGATTCGAGCAAGGTTTCGCATTCGGCTCGAACGCCGGAGGCAGCCTTGAACGCCGCGAACCAACGGCGCTCGAGCAAATTGGCTGCGGCGTCCCCATCCATGTAGCGGTTGGACATGTCCTAACCTCTCTGTTGTCAATCCTGGCCCAGCATGGTGTCTTCGAGGCGCTCTATCTTCGGCATGATCCGAGCTTTGAGCGCCTCGGTGCGGTCCAGACGCTCACGCGCCGGATCGAGAAGGTCGGCCTTCGCCTTCGGGCTGGCTGCCAGCGATTGATAGTCGGCGCGGGCAGCGATGCTGGACTCGTATGCCTGACGCCATTCCGTTTCCAGATTGTTCATATGCGCATCGAGGTCGAGGTCGAGACTGCTCATGGGTTGGGTTCTCCTGGACAAATGCTATGTCCCGATGCTGCCTCGCCAACATGACGGTTAGCGGACAGTTATGTGGCAATTTGTTTAAAGAGAAGGCCTCGCTGGGAGGCCTTGAAGACGAGGGATCGAAATTCTAATGCTGCCCTGCCGCCGCCTGCCGGCGGGGGCCGGGCTACTGCCGCACTTGATCAGGGAGAGGCTCGACTCGCAGCCGGGCACGGCCCAGCCAGGAATTGGTGTATGCGGTGGCACTTTGCATATTGACCGCCTTGATCGTGGCGCCGGAGTGTGCGGGCGCGCTGCCGCCCAGCTCCAGAGCGAGATTTCTCTGCAATGCATGCCAGGGGAGACTCCACATTTCGCATGTATCGTTCATGAACTCCCTCTCACGTTCTCGAATTCAGGCGGCCTGGCCGACGGGCAGAGCCATGGGCGCCATGGCGACCTGCTCGCGCAATTTGGGCCAATCGATCAGGCGCAATTGTCCGTTCAGGTCTTCCACCAACGAGGTGCAACTCTCGACCCAGTCGCCGTCATTGCAGTACAGAATCCCGTTGATGTCGCGCATTTCGGCGCGATGGATATGACCGCAAACCACCGTGTCGACGCCGCGCTTGCGCGCCGCTTGCGCGACGGCGTCCTCGAAGCTGCCGATGTATTGAACGGCGGTCTTGGCCTTGTTCTTGAGGTACGACGAGAGCGACCAGTGCGGCAAATCGAGCAGGCGCCGGACCCAGTTGATGTAAGGGTTCGCCGCCAACAGCATGTCGTAGATATTGCTGCCCAATTTCGCGAGCCACGGACTGCATTTCACGACGCTGTCGAATTCGTCGCCGTGCAGCACCAGCATGCGCCGGCCGTCGGCGCCCCGATGGATGTACTCACGATGAATTTCGAGATTGCCGAACACGGCGCCGTCGAACTCGCGGAATACCTCGTCGTGGTTGCCGGGCACGAAAATCACCTTGGTGCCGCGCTTTGCCTTGCCCAAAATGGTGCGCAACACATTGTTGTGTGACTGCGGCCAGTACATGGTTCTTTTCATGCTCCACACGTCGATGATGTCACCGACCAGGAACAGGGAATCCATTTCCACGTGATGCAAGAAATCCAGCAGCAGCTCGGCGCTGCAGCCTTTGAAGCCCAGATGGATGTCTGAGATAAAGACTGTTCGCAATCGCAGCGGCGGCGGGGTGGTACGTTCGAGCATATCTCCCTCCAAGGAGTTTGCGTCGCCCCTAAGATCGCGATTTCATGTTACGGAGGCATTACTCGGGAAAGAACTTTTGTTTACAAAAAAGGGACTTAGGCGTGGAACATCGCGTGGAACAGTAACGCATCGAGCACGAGATCGTCGCAGCTGAGCGCCGAACTCTGATCCTCGTATTGGTGGGCGCGCAGCACGGAGCACACGCGCGCCACGACTTCGCGCACCGAGACCAGATGGGGCGGCCGCTCTGCCACGGCCACGATGGCTGCCGATCCATCGGTGATGGCGCGTACGACGAACCCGGCTTCGCCGAGTCTCTGGCGGAGGGGTTCGACAGCGGCAACATCCCGATCGACGATCAGTATCTGTTTATTGGTTTCGGTGGCAAGCATGCGCCGCGCTATTAGAGGGACGCAGCTTTACAGTTAGTTTACGCTTTTGTGACCTTTGCAAAGATATTGTCGACGACGCTCATCGATGCGGATCGGACCTCGCCTATGATTTCGCCGGCAAGGTTAAATTCGTCGACAGCGTGCGATGTGCCGCGCGCACGGAGACGGATGAATAGCCGCGCAGCGCCTCCGGCCGGCGCCGCAGCTGCCCCGGCGTGTCGTTGTCGGACGCATTCCACGCCGCCAGCAAGAGTCCGAGGGCCAGCCAGTTGAGCGACGCTTCGCGGTGCTGCGCCCAGAAATGCCACGTGGAACCGCGCTCCCACTGGGAACCCGCTCGCCCGGCGCTGCCCAATCCGCACAGGGAACCGCACGCAATCTCGGCCGGTGATGTCGACATGCTCCGCTCCTCGTTTGGGTTGACGAGGTCAGTGTCGGGCGCGATTCGCGAACCCTCGGGGGCTCAATTCGGGCGATCCGGAGGCCATTTATGGCAAATCGTGGCAGCGCGTTTTCGGACCGGTTTCTCACCAAATGAGCTCCCGCCATCGGCTATGATTCAGTGATGAAAAAGCACATCGCGATAGTCGAGGACGAGCCGGCTTTGCGCGAGAATTACTCGGCGGCGCTGGCGCGGCACGGCTATTCGATCAAGACCTATGCCAACCGCAGGACCGCCATGCAGGCGTTCCAGATCCACTTGCCCGATCTGGCCATCATCGATATTTCGCTCGAGGATGAGGCTGAAGGCGGGTTCGATCTCTGCCGCGACTTGCGCGCGCTCTCGGCCGAGCTGCCCATCATCTTTCTCACCGCCCGGGACAGCGAATTGGACGCCGTTTCCGGGCTACGCCTCGGCGCCGACGATTTTCTGACCAAGGATGTCAGCCTGCCGCATTTGGCGGCCCGCGTCGCGGCCCTGTTTCGGCGCATCGATGCCCTGCGGCGGCCGGACAATGCCGCCGAGATCATACGGCGCGGCTCCCTGTCGATCGACGGCGAGAAGATGCAGACCACCTGGAACGGCGCGCCGGTCACCCTGTCCCTCACCGAGTTCTGGATCGTGCACGCGTTGGCCCGCAATCCGGGGCATGTGAAGAACCGGCAGCAATTGATGGATGCCGCGAACGTCGTGTTGGACGACAATACCATCACCTCTCACATCAAACGCATGCGCCGAAAATTCCAGCAGATCGACCCGGCTTTTGATGCGATCCAGACCGTGTACGGAATGGGCTATCGCTGGGTCGAGTGAGCATTCGCCTGCAATTGTTGATCGTCGCGCTCACCACGCTGGTGCTGCCGTGGGCGGGCTGTCAATATGCGCGCGAACTCGAGACTGCGCTGCGCGACTCGCAGGAAAAGTCGCTGCTTGCGAGCGCCGGCACCATCGCCAATGCCTTGTCGGCTCAGCCGCAACGCGTGTTTCGCGATCCCGACGACACTCGAGCGTTCGCCGCAGACCGCGGGGACTTGTACGTCTATCCTCTGCTCAGCCAACCGCTGTTGGACGGTTATCGCGACGATTGGGGCGTCGCGGGGAATCCCACACCCTTGCCCACCGCCACGGGTTATCGGGCGCGCGCGCAGGCGGGTTCCACCGAGCGATACCTTTACCTGTACATCGAAGTCGACGACACCCAGTTCGACCCCGAGCCCAGCAATGTACGTCCCGGGCGGGACCGCTTTGATCGAGTCAATCTGGCGCTGCAGCGGCCGGACGGGACGCGGGAATTTTATTATTTCGGCACCAACGCGCCAGGTTTGATCGCGGCCCAAAGCATCGTCCCTGGCGGCGACGGCCGGGACCGTGCCGTTGAAGAACCGCGTATCCAAGCATTTTGGCTCCAGACGGCGGCGGGCTACCACGTCGAGGCACGCATCCCTTTGAGCTTCGTGGGCTCGCGCCTCTGGGTGGAGGCCGAGGACGGCCGCGGGAACGGGAAGTCCGGGGTTGACGCGGTCGGCGTCCCGGACGGCGGCCGACTATTTTTCACTACGGCGGGCCTCGCCGACTTGTTGAGCACGTTCGTCCGCGACGGTACCCGCGCCACCGTCATCGACGCCAATGCCTTGAAACTCGGGGTCGCGGGCACCTTGAGTGCGAACATCCCGGGCGCGAGCGAGGAGGATACAGAGTCCTGGTATCGGCGCTTGATGTCCGTCGACACCTCGAGCTTTCCTCTGCAGTCTTCCGCACCGGACCGGCTGGGCGGCAATAGCGTGGCCGCCGCGCTCGCGGGAAAGGCGCACGCGGAATGGGTGCGCAGCGCCGCAAGCCAGGACCTGTTGTTGACCGCTGCCGCGCCCATTCTCAGTGACGGCCAAACACGCGGTGCCGTATACCTCGAGCAGGCCGGAGACCAGCTGCTCGCCTTGCGCGACCGCGCCGTGACTCGCCTGTTCAATCTCACGCTGCTCGCCACGGCCGCCGCGGTCATCATCATGTTCGGCTTCGCGACTTGGATCAGCCTGCGCATCGGGCGCTTGCGCAACGCCGCCGACTCCGCGGTGGGGAGTGATGGAAAAATCCGGCTCGACATGCCGGAATCCGCGGGCGCCGATGAGATCGGCGCCCTGGCGCGCGCCTTCGAGCGCCTCCTGGCACGCCTCAACGAGCACACGCAGTACCTGCGCACCTTGGGTGGAAAGCTGTCGCACGAGCTGCGCACGCCGCTGACCATCGTGCGTTCCTCGCTGGACAATCTCGAGTCCGAAGGCTTGCGCGACGACCAGCGGCGCTTTGTGACGCGGGCGCGGGAGGGCACCCAGCGCCTGCAATCCATCTTGAGTGCGCTCGGCGCCGCGGCGCGGGTCGAGGAAAGCATCAAGCAGGCGGAACGCGTAAATTTCGATTTGCGCGAGCTGTTGTCATCGGCGATCGCCGCCTATCGCGACGGCTTTCCGCAGTCGCATATCGTGCTCGAGACGCCCCCCGATCCCTGTTTCATTCGCGGCGCACCCGATTTGCTCGTGCAGCTGCTCGACAAGCTCATCGAAAACGCCGTCGATTTCTGTCCTTCCGCCGGCACGATCACCGTGCGCCTGGAGCGCGAGCTCGGCAATTACATGCTGCACGTGCAGAACGACGGTCCCCCGATTCCGCAGGCGCTCCATGGACGCTTGTTCGAATCGCTGTTCGAGCAGCGCCAAGGCCGCGACGACAAGCCGCACTTCGGCCTAGGGTTGTACATCGTACGCTTGGTCGCCGAGTTTCACGGCGGAACGGCCGTTGCCGCCAATCGAGCGGACGGCGGCGGCGCGATATTCTCCATCACCCTGCCGCTGATCTAGGCCGCCCTAGCAGTCCGCGCAGCGCGCCTCGCCCCGCCCCCTCTGGACGTTCAAGTCGGCCGGACGAGACTTAGTGCAGACCTTCGTGCACCAGCAGCCACCGCTTGCGCTCGATGCCGCCGCCGTACCCCGTCAACGATCCATCCGCGCCGATCACCCGGTGACACGGCACGAGAATGGAGATGGGATTGCGCCCATTGGCGAGCCCGACGGCGCGAGACGCACTGGGCTTGTCGATGCGCTTGGCCAGCTGCCCGTAACTCCAGGTCTGTCCGTACGGAATTTCCGTCAGCTCCCGCCACACACGGGTCTGAAACACCGTGCCCTGTAAACGCAACGGTAAGTCGAACTCGCGCCGAGTGCCCTCAAAGTACTCGGTCAACTGCCGCATCGCCGCCGACAAGGGTGCCACCGTGGCATCTTCCAGCCAGCCGTCGACGCATTGCGCCTTGCGGCTCGGCTCCATATAGAGGCCGGTCAGTGCGGTTCCGTCGGAAGTAAGCAGCAAACGGCCGATGGGACTTTCCAGATAGCTGAAAGCGTTCATGGGTTCGCTCCTAGTGACTGCCATAGATAATGTGTCGCGTAAGCCCGCCACGGCCGCCAACCTTCGGCGAGCTTCTGTAATTGCCTCTGAGTGGCGTTCGCCGCTCTCATGAGCATGAGATCGCCGCTCGGGAATGCGTCCGGCCAATGCAGCGCCCGCATGGCGATGTATTGCGCGGTCCAGGGACCTATGCCCGGCAGGCGCATCAAGGCCTCGATCTGCTCCTCGACATTCGGTGCGAACGTGAGCACCACTTTTTTCTCGAGCACGGCGGGAGCAAGCACGCACAGGCAGCGCGCCCGGGCGCCCACGATGCCGAGCGCAGCGATCTCGTCGGCCGTCACCGAAGCCATCCGCTGCGCGCTCGGGGCCAGACGATTGAGCGAAAGGTAAGGCGTGGCGATCGGAACACCGAACGCCTGCGCCCACCGTCCTGCCAGCGTCGTCGCACCTTTCACCGACACCTGCTGCCCTAAAATTGCACGTACTGCCAGTTCGAATCCATCGAAAGCGCCGGCGACGCGCAAGCCGGGAATCCGGTGCACCACTTTCCCGAGCAGAGGATCCTGCGACAGCAGAGCGCTCACGGCATCCGGCACCGCGCCCAGGTCGAATAAGCGTTTCACGCGGACGATGACCGCTCCGATGACCGGCGCCAGCGACGGCGATACCTCCACGTTCAGCGCATTGGTTTTCTTGCCCGGCGAAACCGCGATCCAGCCTTGGGCATCGCCGATCGACACCGTGCGCCGATAGTGCGTCGCGTCCGCCATCTCGACGCCCGGGATGGCACGCATGCGTAGATAATCGAGCAAGCGATGCCACGCGAACGGCGGGCGAAACTCCAATTGGCAGTGCAAACCTTCTGCCGCTCTTCCGGTGCCGCGCACCCCCCGCGGACTCAAACCATAGCGCGATTTGAACAGGGCGTTGAAACGCCGCACGCTGCCGAAGCCGCTGGCAAAGGCGATCTCCGTCAAGCTCAACCGGGTTTCGCCGAGCAAGCGCTTCGCCAGCAACAGCCGCTGCGTCTGCGCCAACTCGATCGGCGATACCCCGAGCTCGGACTCGGTCACCCGCCGCAGGTGGCGGTCGCTGACCCCGAGCGACGCCGCGAGATCGCTGACTTTGGCGCTGGAAAGTGCGTGCTCTTCGATGCCGGCGATGGCCGCGCCGACCAGCCGGCTCACCGCATCGACCGGCGCGAGGCCCGGCGCGCGCTCCGGCCGGCATCGCAGGCACGGCCTGAATCCCGCGCCTTCCGCGGCCGCTGCACTGGTATAGAAGCGCATATTGCCGCGCTTCGCCGGACGCGCCGGGCAAATTGGACGGCAATAAATGCGGGTGGACGTGATGGCCACGAAAAACCGCCCGTCGAAGCGCCGGTCGCGAGCACGCACTGCACGAAAACAAGCTTCGGAGTCGAGTTCCATGGCCGCAGAATAGCCAAAACGCGCCACGAATACTCGCCGTTTTCGGACTTCAATATGAAGCCTATTAGGACCCTGACACGGGAACTACGCCGCCAATGGCTATGGCTGCTGCTCGACACGGCGGATGAAGCCGGTGTGCCGGACGATCCCGAGTTCCAAAGCTCGCGCTAGTTCGCAGGGCTTGCGCGCAACCCCAGGTACCGCATGATTCCCTGCGCAGCCTCGCGCCCCTCGAACACCGCGGTCACCACCAGATCCGACCCGCGCACCATGTCCCCTCCCGCGAACACCTTGGGATTCGTGGTCTGGAACCGCTGCGCCGCCGCCGCCGATACGCGCACGCGGCCATTCGCGTGCAGCGCGATCTGTTGCTGGACGAACCAATCGGGAGGGCTCGGTAGAAATCCGAACGCGATGATCACCGCGTCGGCCTCGATGGTTTCTTCCGTTCCCGGAACCGTTTCCGGGATGCGGCGCCCGCGCGGTCCCGGCGGCCCCAAACGCGTGTCGATCAATTTCACGCCCTGTACTCGATCGGTGCCGACGATTTCAATGGGCTGCTTATTGAATAGAAAGGTGACGCCCTCTTCCTTGCTGTTCTTGTAGTCGCGCCGCGACCCCGGCATGTTGTCTTCGTCGCGCCGATAGGTGCAGGTGACGCTGCTCGCGCCCTGGCGCACCGCGGTTCGATTGCAGTCCATTCCGGTGTCGCCGCCGCCCAGCACCACCACCCGCTTATCCCGCATGTCGACGAAGCCGGCTTCGCCCTTGTCCAAGTCCAGTTCGCGATTGATGTTGGAAATGAGATATGGCAGCGCCTCGTGCACGCCGGGCAGATCCTCGCCGGCGAATCCGCCTTTGACGTACGTATAGGTCCCCATGCCGAGAAACACGGCATCGAATTCCCGCGTCAATGTCTCGAAGGAAATGTCGCGGCCCACGTCGATATTCAGACGGAATTCGACGCCCATGTATTCCATGATCTCGCGGCGCTTCTCGACGACCTCTTTCTCCAGCTTGAACGGCGGGATGCCGAAGGTCAGGAGGCCGCCGATCTTCGAGTACCGGTCGAACACCACCGGCGTGACGCCGTTGCGCACCAGGACATCGGCGCATGCGAGGCCCGCGGGACCTGCGCCCACGACGGCAACGCGTTTGCCCGTGCGCACCACATTGGACATGTCGGGCTTCCAGCCCTGCTTGAATGCCTCGTCCGTGATGTATTTCTCGATGGCGCCGATGCTCACCGCGCCGATGCCGTCATTCAGCGTGCACGCGCCCTCGCACAGCCTGTCCTGGGGGCAGATTCGGCCGCACATTTCCGGCAGGGAATTGGTCTGGTGCGACAGCTCCGCCGCCTCGAACAGCTTGCCGTCATTCACCAGCGCCAGCCAGTTCGGAATGTAATTGTGAACCGGGCACTTCCACTCGCAGAAGGGATTGCCGCACGAAATGCAGCGTCCGGCTTGGGCTGAAGCCGCCTCAGCGCTGTATTGAGAATAAATTTCGCGAAATTCCTTGGTGCGCACCTCGACGGCAAGCTTGTCGGGATCCTTGCGCGGAATATCCAGAAATTGCAGGTGATTGGCGGGCATGAAATCCTAGACTGCGGCGTGGGCTCAAGCCGCGCGCCGCAGATTTTCCAGTAGAGAATTGATGGCCGCCGCCTTGGGCTTCACCACCCAGAACTTGCCGATGTAGCTGCGGAAGTCGTTCAGCAATTGAGCGCCCCAGACGCTGTCCGTGGCGTCGACATGCTGTTCGATCAAGCCGCGCAGGTGCTGCACGTGGATTCCCATGCCTTCGGGCGACACGCGGTGGATGTCGATCAATTCATGATTGTAGCGGTCGACGAAATCGCGCTCCATGTCGAGCACGTAGGCGAAGCCGCCGGTGAACCCGGCGCCGAAGTTCACGCCGGTGCGTCCGAGCACGCATACCACACCGCCCGTCATGTACTCGCAGCAATGATCGCCCGCTCCTTCCACGACGGCGAGCGCCCCCGAATTGCGCACGGCGAAGCGCTCGCCGGCCGTGCCCGCCGCATAGAGTTCGCCGCCGGTGGCGCCGTAGAGACAGGTATTGCCCATGATGATCGTGTCGCGCGCAATAAAAGTAGATTGCGCGCTCGGCTTCAAGACGATCTTTCCCGCCGCCATGCCCTTGCCCACGTAATCGTTGGCTTCGCCCTCGAGGTGCAGGTGCAGTCCGCCGGCATTCCACACGCCGAAGCTCTGTCCGGCGGAGCCCTTCAGGGTGACGATGAGCGGCGCCGCGCTCATGCCCGTATTTCCCCAACGCTTGGCGATTTCCCCGGAGACGCGCGCACCGATGGAGCGGTGGAAATTGCTCACGGCGTAAGAGAACTTGCCTCCCGATTTGGCGGCAATGGCATCGCGCATGTCGGCCAGCATCTTCTCGCCCAGCACGCCCTTGTCGAAGGGTTCGTTGTGAGGATCGATGCAGTATTGAGGCTTGTTCGACACCAATGCGGAATTGGCCAGCACCGGCGTCAAGTCGAGCTTGCGCTGCTTCGACGTCTCGCCCGGCAGAATCTTCAGCAGTTCGGTGTGCCCGATCAATTCCGCCAAGGTGCGCACGCCCATGGACGCCATGATTTCGCGGCATTCCTGGGCCACGAATTTGAAATAGTTGATCACCATGTCGGGCAGCCCGATGAAGTACTTGGACCGCAGCACATTGTGCTGGGTGGCCACGCCCGTCGCGCAATTATTGAGATGACAAATCCGCAAGTACTTGCAGCCCAGCGCGACCATGGGCGCGGTGCCGAAGCCGAAGCTCTCGGCCCCGATGAGGGCCGCCTTGATCACATCGAGACCGGTCTTGAGGCCGCCGTCGGTCTGCAGGCGGACGCGATGCCGCAGCTCATTGGCGCGCAGGGTCTGATGCGTCTCGGCCAGCCCGAGCTCCCACGGTGTGCCCGCGTACTTGATCGAGGACAGGGGGCTTGCGCCGGTGCCGCCGTCGTAGCCGCTGATGGTGATCAAATCCGCGTAAGCCTTCGCGACCCCCGCCGCGACCGTGCCCACCCCGGGCTCCGCCACCAGCTTCACCGACACCAAGGCCGTGGGGTTGACCTGCTTCAAGTCGAAGATCAGCTGCGCCAGATCCTCGATGGAATAGATATCGTGATGCGGGGGCGGCGAAATCAAACCGACGCCGGGACGCGCGAATCTCAGGCGCGCGATCATGTCGTTCACCTTGTGCCCGGGCAGCTGCCCGCCTTCACCCGGTTTCGCGCCCTGCGCGATCTTGATCTGCAGCACCTCCGCATTGATCAAGTATTCCGGAGTCACGCCGAAGCGGCCGGAGGCCACCTGCTTGATCTTGGAATTCTTTTCGGTGCGGTAGCGCACCGGATCCTCGCCGCCCTCGCCCGAGTTGGAGCGCGCGCCCAATCGGTTCATGGCGATCGCCAGCGCCTCGTGCGCCTCGGGAGACAGCGCGCCCAAGGACATTCCCGCGCTGTCGAAGCGCGCGAAGATGGCGGAGATCGGTTCGACCTCCTCGATCGGAATGGCGGCCGCGCTGGGATTCAATTGCAGCAGATCGCGGATGCAGGACACCGGCCGCCCGTTGACCAGGGCGGCGAACTCGAGGTACTGCCGGTAGTCGCCCGTCATCACCGCCGACTGCAGCGTCGCAATGACGTCCGGGTTGTACATGTGGTATTCGCCGTTGTGCATGTACTTGAGCAGGCCGCCCTGCTCGACACTCTCGGCCTTATCCCACGCGCGCTGCGCCAGATAGTCGGCATCGGCTTTGAGGTCGGCGAAGTCCGCGCCTTGAATCCGGCTGTCGGAGCCCTCGAAGCACATGCCGACGACCTCGTCGCTCAAGCCGACGATTTCAAAGAGCTGCGCGCTGCGGTAGCTCGCAATGGTGGAAATGCCCATCTTGGACATGATCTTGAACAATCCCTTGCGGATGCCGCGCCGGTAGCTGCGGCCGAGCTCCTGCCGCATGGCCGCTTCCATTTTCAGCGCACCCTTGCGCATGAGATCGAACAAGGTCTGGTACGCAAGATACGGATAGACGGCGGTGGCGCCGTAGCCGATCAGGCAGGCAAAATGATGCGCGTCGCGCGCCGTGCCGGTCTCCACCAGAATATTGCACTTGCAGCGCAGCCCCGTCCTGACCAGGCGGTGATGCACGGCGCCGGTGGCGAGCAGCGCGTGGACGGGCACCTTGCCCTTGACCAGGTACCGGTCGGACAAGAGCAGCACGATCTTGCCGTTGCGCACCGCCGCTTCGGCTTTATCGCAGACTCGCGACAATGCGGTCTTGAGATCCATGTGCTCGTCGTATTGCAGGTCGATGAACTCGTTCGGCACGCCCGAATCCGCCAGCGCCACGATCTGCCGCAATTTGCGCTGCGAGAGCACGGGCGATGAGAGCACGATTTGCTCGGCATGCTGCTGCGCCGGAACGAAGATATTGCACTCGGGGCCGATCTGCGTCTGCAGCGACATCACGAT
>Ga0137410_10001192_pt1 | contig 17901 bp, 14 predicted proteins | sample CZODoug1_16funga_FD_108878 | JGI IMG/M metagenome (GOLD analysis project Ga0137410, IMG submission 108878) | Vadose zone soil fungal communities from Angelo Coast Range Reserve, California, USA - CZODoug1_16fungal (Illumina Assembly) | ecosystem: Environmental > Terrestrial > Soil > Vadose zone... | reverse complement strand
GTGAACGGCAGGATTTCGATGAACTCGATCCGGTTGTCGCTCTCGCCCGGCAGCTTCATCAGCACGAAGTTCGGCTCCATCGTCTGCGTCGCCTGCTCGCGCTGCGCCGTCATGCCGACCTGGCTCGCCACGGTCCACAGATCCTCGCGGTTGTAGAAGGCGCCCGGATCGGTCATGTGGTACAGCCCGTACACGGCCGCCTGCATCTTCAGGAGCAGCTCGGGGTATCTCACGTGCTTGCGCATCGCCGGCGTCATTGCCGAGGCGTCCTTGAACAAGCTGGGAAAGATCGCGCGATACGCGGCGATGATCGGATCCTCGGTGTCGAACACGTAGAAGACAGTCGAGCCGTCGTAGGCGTCGATCACGACCTTGACGCTGTTGCGCATGTAGTTGATGCGCTCGCGCTCGAACCGATAGCGGCGCGCGTACGGATAATTATCCGACGTCGTGAAGCCGTCCATGATCCACGACAGACGGCCATCTGCGCCGATGACGATGTAGGGGTCTTCGTCGAAGCGCAGAAACGGCGCAAGCGTCTCGACGCGATCGCGGAGCGTACGCCGCATGAGCAGGCGGCTCTCGGGCGTGACGTCGTCGCTGAAGGGCAGCTTGGCGAGGTCGCCGCGATCGAAGGCGATGATCAGCCGCCGGAAAAACCCGCCGAGCACGATGCCGCCCGTGCCTTCGTAGGAGGTCAGCGCGTTGGTCTCGCCCTGCGGGTAATTGAACTCCTTTTGCCGCGTCTTCACGTAGACGTCGGTATTGGTGAGCTCGCCGAAATACACCTCCGGCCGCGTCACTTTGAGGCTCGGGAGGGTGCTGCGCACCGGCATGTCGCTCAGCACGAGCGCGGGCAGCCCCTCGGGCGTGAAGCCGTTGACGGGATTCATCGTCACGCCGTAGCCGTGCGTGTAGATCAGCTTCTCATTGATCCAGTTGCGGCTGCTCTCCGGAAGCTTGTTCACGTTCAGCTCGCGGGTGGCCAGCATCATCTGGCGGACCGATCCGTCGATCTCGTAACGATCGATATCGATGTCGGGGAAGTCGTAGTACGTGCGGATCTCCTGGATCTGGCGCAGCGTGTCCTGCAGCGCGCGCCAGTCCCACAGACGGATATTCTGCAGCGTCTCCTGGTTGTTCGCGGCGTCGAGCGCCTCGACGCCCGCCTCGGCGGGGAACGCGTGCTGGACGACGCGGTCCAGGCCGTAGGCCCGCCGCGTCATCTCGATGTTGTAAGCGATGTAGGGCGTCTCGCGCACGAGCTCGTTCGGCTTCACGATGAAGCCGTTGACGTAGGCGCCGAGCAGCGAGACGACGAGGTAGCACAGTGCAGCCGGCACGACCGCCGCGACCAGCCAGCGGACGCGCGGCGCTGACACGGCGTTGACGAGCGCGATGGCGGCGCCGACCGCGAGCGCGATTGCGACCACGGAGAGCCCCGTGATCGTGACGTGCGCATCCGTGTAGGTCACGCCGGAAAAAATCGTGTGATCGTCGAAGAGCCGCTCGAAGCGTCCGAGCCAGGTCCGGAAGCCGAGGACCGCGAGGACGAACGCGAACGCCACCGAGAGCCCGCGCCAGGCGGCGGCCCCGGTGTCGCGGCGTCCGCCAAGCAGCCGCGTGCCGCCGAGGATGGCGACGAAGAACGCCGCTGCGCCGGTGATGATGATTCCGAGCGTCAGGAGCCAGCCGCTGAGAAGCTCCCACGCCGGCAGCGTGAACAGGTAGAAGGAGAGCGGTCGCCCGAAAATCGGATCGGCGATCATCGACGAGGCCGTACGGGCGGCATCCGACCGCCCGTACCAATACAGCGCGAGCGTCGTCCAATCCGCCATCATGCCGGCGCCGGTCGCAGCCGCGACCAGCAGCGACACGCCGAGCGCGATGAGTCGAATCACCGGCTCGACCGGCAGTTTGATCGGTTGACCGTTGATCAGAATGGGCAGGCCGGCGAGCTCGCCCAGCCGCGCCGGCTTGAGCGCGAGGAAGGCGCTGTACAGCACGAGAAATGTGACGCCGGCAAAGCCCGTCAAGATGGCGGCCTGCAGGTTCAGCGTTTTCCAGAAGACGTCGCTGACGCCGAGCGACTCGAACCAGAGCGCGTCGACGTAATAGGAGAGCGCCGTGCCGCCGCTCAGGAGCAGAGCGGCGAGGACCGCCAGGAGCAGGAGGCGGCCGCGCCGTCGGGACGGACGGCGACCTGGCCAGTCGATGGTTTCGGCCATTACCAGTAGAACTTGAATCCTAGCTGAATTTCTCGCGGGGCGCGCGTGTTGAGGATCTGTCCGAATGTATCGGTCGGCGCATTGCAGGTCGTCAGGCTGACCGTGCAGCTGTTGTCGAGAGCCGTCGCCGTCGGGTTCGCAAGCCACTGGGTCTGGTTGAACGCGTTGATCATGGTTGCCGTGGTTTCCTGCGCCGAGGCGGCCCCGCAGGTGACCGCCAGAAGCAGCATCATCAGCCCGAGCCTCCGCATGCTTGATCCCCTCGTGCGTTGCAGCTTATCACCGGCGCAGTTCGTACTTCATGCTTCCTGCTTCAGACGTCTTACCGTTCTTTGATGCCGAAATCCTGCCGTACCCCTTTCGTGCTCTCAACAGCCCGTGGCGAAAGTCTGGCTGCATTCGACGGGCGATGCATCCCCGCTAGCTGCGTTGCTCCTCGCTCAAATACTCCCGGTATTCTCGGTCGTCGCGCCTTGCCATCGGGGCGCCTCGCCCGTCTCGGTGCGACGCCAGACTTTCACCACGGGCTGTCAAGGGATGAGGGCGATCTTGCCGAGCGCGCCTGGTTGCATCACCGCTTCGTGCGCGCGGGCGGCTTCGGCCAGCGGCAGCTCGCGCCCGACGACCGGATTGAGCGTGCCGTTCTCGAGGCCGGCGATGATCGCCGCGTGCATTTCGGCGAGATCGCTCTCGGTGGCGTTGAACAGCGTCATGCCGAGGATCGCCGCGTCGCGTCCCATCGCCTGCCGTGCGTCGATCTCGACGCGCCCGCGGTTGCCGACGACGACGACGCGACCGTGCTTCGCCAGCAGCCCGAGATCGCGATCGAGGTTCACGTGCGCCGCCATCTCGACGATCAGGTTGACGCCGCGGCCGCCCGTTGCCTTCATGATCGCGTCCGTATAGTTCGCCTCGCGATGGTTCACGACCGTGTCCGCGCCATGTTCGCGGACCACGGCCAGCCCCTTGTCGGTGCCGCCGGTGCCAATCACGGTCAGCCCGCGGCCGTGCGCCATCTCCACCGCCGCGATGCCGACGCCGCCGGTCGCGCCGTGCACGAGGACGGTCTCGCCGGGTTTGGCCGCCGCGCGCTGAAACAGCGCACGGTACGCGGTGTAATAGGGCACGCCGAGCGCGGCGCCCCGCGCAAACGTCACGCGCGCAGGGAGACGGTGCAGCTGCGACGGGATGCAGCCGGCGCGCTCCGCATAAGTTCCCGCGCCCGCCACCGTGTTGCCGACGCCGGCGATGTACACCCGATCGCCAGGTCTGAAGTCCTTGACGTTCTCGCCGATCGATTCCACTTCACCGGCGCCGTCCTGTCCGGGCGTGTACGGTAGCGGCGGCTTCCGCGCGTACGTCCCGGTGTGGAAGTACACATCGACCGGATTCACACCGGCCGCCCGCACGCGCACGACGACTTCGCCGGGTCCGGCTTTCGGATCCGGCACCTCCTCGAGCTTCAACACCTCGGGCCCGCCGTACTCGTGAACTCGGATCGCTTTCATCGGATGTCGCTCCCGCTCGGCTGAACAGCCTCCGCAAGGCTTCGGCGGTCCGCCGGAGCTTCAGCGAAGGCGAAGGGCTTCGCGCTGCCACCTCTGGGTCCCGCGCGCGACGATCTCGCGCTCGGTTAAGGCGTTCGCGCTACGATCTCGCGCCACGATTTCGTGCAGTTGGTGTAGCGCGAAGGCTTGAGCCGAGCGCCCGGATGCTATCATGGGATCTTCCATGTCGCTGGTGAAGCTCCACAAAACCGTGGGCGTGAAAGTCGGACACGTCCAGGTCGGCGGCGGTGCGCCTGTCGTCGTGCAGTCGATGACGATGACGGATACAGCCGACGTGCGTGCGACCGCGCAGCAGTGCCTCGAGCTCGCCGAGGCGGGATCGGAGATGGTGCGCGTCACGGTCAACGTGCCGGAGGCCGCCGCCGCGGTGCCGGCGATCAAGCAGCGGATGATCGACGCCGGCTGCACGGCGCCGCTCATCGGCGACTTCCACTACAACGGACACCTGCTGCTGACGAAGTATCCCGACTGCGCGCGGGCTCTCGACAAGTATCGAATCAACCCCGGCAACGTCGGCACCGGCAAACGCCGCGACGAGCAGTTCTCGACCATTTGCAGAGTGGCCGTCGACCAGAACCGGCCCGTGCGGATCGGCGTCAACGGCGGCTCGCTCAACCAGGAGCTCGTCGTCGCGAAGATGCAGGAGAACACCGACCGCGATCTCGGCAAGTCGTCGGAAGAGATCATCAACGAGTGCATGGTGCTGTCGGCGATCGAGTCGACCGCGCTCGCGATCGAGAGCGGTCTGCGCAAGGACCAGATCATCATCTCGTGCAAAACGTCGCGGCCGCGCGATCTGATCGGCGTCTACCGCGCGCTTGCGCGGCAAACCGACCAGCCGCTGCACCTCGGGCTGACCGAGGCCGGCATGGGCACCAAGGGCCTCGTGTGGTCGTCGGTGGCAATGGGCGTGCTGCTGAACGAAGGGATCGGCGACACGATCCGCGTCTCGTTGACCCCGCGTCCCGGCGGCGATCGCCGCGACGAGGTCTATGCCGCGTGCGAGCTGCTGCAGGCGCTCGGCCTGCGGTCGTTTTCGCCGAGCGTCACCGCCTGCCCGGGCTGCGGCCGCACGACGAGCAGCACGTTCCAGGAGCTGGCCGAGCGCATTCAGGGCTACATCCGCGACAGGATGCCGGAATGGAAGACGACACACCACGGCGTCGAAGAGATGACGCTGGCCGTGATGGGATGCGTCGTCAACGGTCCCGGCGAGTCGAAGGCGGCGAACATTGGCATCAGCCTGCCGGGGACCGGCGAGGAGCCGAGCTGCCCGGTATACATCGATGGTCGACACGTCACCACGCTGCGCGGCACGTACGACGAGCTCGCGGTGGAGTTCCAGCGCCTCGTGGACACATACGTGGACGCGACGTACGTGAAGAAAGCGTAGGCGCCGGACCATGTGTCCAGGCGCAGACCCCGCGCGGGCCGTTCCCGACGATCGTCTCCTCGCGGACGCGCTCCACCGAGTCTGGGGCTTCTCGGAGTTCCGTCCCCTTCAGCGCGAGGCGATGCACGCGATCCTCCAGTCGCGCGACAGCGTCGTCGTGCTGCCGACCGGCGGGGGCAAATCGCTCTGCTTTCAGGCGCCCGCCATCGTGAACAACGGTCTCGCGATCGTCGTGTCCCCGCTCATCGCGCTCATGAAAGATCAGGTCGACGGCCTGCGCGTCGACGGGGTCGCGGCGTCGTACCTGAACAGCACGCTGCTGCCGCACGAGCGCGACGAGGTGTTCGCCAGCGTCCGCGCGGATCGCTGCCGCCTGCTGTATGTCTCGCCGGAGCGCATCGTCGGCGAGGGCAGTCAGGGGCTGCGGCGGATGCTGCAGCAGGCGAACCTGCGGTTCATCGCGATCGACGAAGCGCACTGCATCAGCCAGTGGGGCCACGATTTCCGTCCGGAGTATCGCCAGCTCGGACGGCTGCGCGAGGATTTTCCAGCCGTCTCGTTCCACGCCTTCACGGCGACGGCGACCGAACGGGTGCGGCGCGACATCGTCGACGAGCTGCGGCTGCGGACGCCGCTCGTGCTCGTCGGATCGTTCGACCGGCCGAACCTCGCGTACCGCGTGCTGCGCCGCGGTAATCTCCACCGGCAGCTGCTCGACATCCTCGCACGCCACGGGGACGAAGCCGGCATCGTGTACTGCTCGTCACGGCGCGAGGTCGAGGCGCTCGCCGAATGGCTGCAGGGCGAGGGCCATCGCGCGGTGCCGTATCACGCGGGCCTCGCCGACGAAGTGCGCAGCCGCCACCAGGAAATGTTTCTCGACGAGCGAGCGGACATCGTGGTCGCGACGGTGGCGTTCGGGATGGGGATCGATCGATCGAACGTGCGCTTCGTCGTCCATGCGGGCGCGCCGCGATCGCCGGAGCATTATCAGCAGGAATCGGGCCGCGCGGGGCGCGACGGGCTGCCGGCGGAGTGCGTGCTGATCTATTCCGGGGGCGATTTCGTCCGCTGGCGGCAGATGCTCGAGACCAACGGCGAGTGGAGCGAGCGCGCGCGCACCCTGCTGCGCGACATGGAGCGCTACGCCGCGGGGACGCGGTGCCGCCATCGCGCGCTGGTCGAGTATTTCGGCCAGCCTTACGACCGTCACGACTGCGGCGCGTGCGACTGGTGCCTCAAGGAGCTCGATGCGGTCGCCGACTCCCGGACGCTCGCACAAAAGATCCTGTCGTGCGTCGCGCGGGTCAGGCAGACGTGGGGGACGAGCCACGTCACCGATGTTCTGACCGGCAAAGCTACCGACAAAGTCGTCGCGGCCAGGCATCATGAGCTGTCGACGTTCGGGCTGCTGAAGGAAGAGGCGCCGGCCGCGATTCGCGGCTATATCGAGCAGCTGGTCGGCGGCGGCCTGCTCGCGCGGGACGGCGATCCCTATCCGGTGCTGCGGCTGACTCCGGCGGGCGCCGCGCTGCTCCGCGGCGATGGCGAGTGCCAGCTCTATCGCGAGGTCAGGCCGCCCCCGTCGAAGAAACGGAGCCGGTCCGGTGTCCGTGACACGTTCGCCGTGGCGGGTGACTCAGATCTCTTCGACGTGCTCCGCGACGTCCGCCTGCGGCTCGCGCGCGATCGCGGCGTCCCGCCATATGTGATCTTCCACGACACCACGCTGCGCGACATGGTCGAGCGGCGTCCCCGAACGATCGACGATCTGCGCCAGGTGTACGGCGTCGGCGCGAAGAAGGCGGCCGACTTCGGCGACGCCTTCTTGGACGCGATACGCACCTTCCCCGTCCCGACTAGCCACGAAACACACGGAAGCACACACGAAAATCGTTGATCTCTTTTTCGTGAGTTTCGTGGCCTGGTCGGAGCAGGTGTCGTGCCTTTCGTGATCACCAGCCTGCGGAGCGCGACGCTTTCGGCAGCGCGATGCGCCGGTCGGGATCCACGAGCTTGACGAGCGTGCGGCGGATGCGTTCCTGATACGCGAGCGGGCCGATGCCGAACGTCCGCACGTCGACGTTCCATGGGTCGATCGGATCGACGCTGACGTGCTCCTCGAGCGATCCGACGCCGCCGTGGAGGTTCATTTTGATCTCGTCGAGCTGCTTTGTCTTGCCGCGATCCGAGCGGACCGTCGCCCTCCGCGTCAGCTTGAACCACAGCACCCAGTTGCCGGCTTTGATCTCGCGGACGTCGGCCCACGGGATCACCGCCTCAGGTCGCGCGTCCGCGTCGATGCAGCCGCTCCACGCGCGCCAGAAACGCTCGTTCTCACGACCGGGCATCTGCGGGACGCCAAGGTGCGTCTCGAACGCCCCGGCGATTTCACCAAGCCGATAGATCCGGAGCGCCTGACGATCGAACGCCGCGAGGAAGAAGCTCTTTGCGTCGACGTCGTAGAGCGTCGCCGTCCACACGACCGCGCCGCCGCGATCGAAGACGCCGTTCCACAGCGCTTCCGCTTCACGCGCGTCGACGCCGTCGACGACGTAGTCGCGTGCGAGGCGGCCGTCTTCGAGCTGCGCAGGGCTGCACGAGAGCGCGAGGCCTATCGCGAGCGAAGGCATCAGCATCATGACATCGACAGGTTCAACTGCCGTGCCAACAGCTGAGCTCGGATACGCGCCGGATTAGTGGACCGTGTAGGGCTCGTGTAGCGCGAAGGGGGCAATCTCGACGTCGAAGTGGTCGCCGTCCTCGGTGACCATTTGGTAAGTGCCGCGCATGATGCCGGTGGACGTTTTCAACGGACATCCCGAGGTGTACTGGAAAGACTCGCCCGGCCGCAGGACCGGCTGCTCGCCGACCACGCCGTTGCCTTTGACCTCCTCGGTGTGGCCGCTGGCATCGGCGATGATCCAGTGCCGCGAGAGCAGCTGCACCGTCTCGTCGCCCTCGTTCGAAATCCGCACGGTGTAGTGGAAGAACCACTCGTTCTGAAACGGCTGCGAATGTTCGGGCGCGTACTGCGATTCCACCTCGACTCGCACGTTGTTGGTGACGGCTTCGGAGCTGGATGCATGGAGCGGCTGAGCTTTGAGTTCTGACATGTTGCGATCACTCATGATATCAACGTTTCGTTAAGATCGTCCCAACGCTGCGGGCTCCGGCCTTTCCCGAGAGGTGCACACGGCTGCGCACGGGTCGATGATCACATGCTCGCGGATCCCGGCCGGCGCGCGTCCCGCAGAAGCGGCGGGGCCCGCGCCTCGGCCGCGATCCTCGGCAGCTCCGCCGGATCCGGCGATCGAAATGCGTCCCACGCGTGCGACGCGAGCGCGAAATTGATCGGGGGGAGCCGGGCCCTCGTGCAGCACATCGGCGGTCACCGTAACCTGACCGCCGACGAACTGCCGGAGCGTTTGCTGCCGCGCAGCCGCCGTTGGTGATGCGCAGAGTGCTCACGCTACACTGTTCCTAGATCAATGCACACGATTCAGCCCGCCAGGCTCAAGCCCGGCGTTTCACGCGATTCGGTTGCCGCGTCCACCTCGCCCACCTCCTCCATCTCGCCCGACGCGTCGGCCGTGCTCATCCGCGGTAAGGCTCTTATCTTCTGGGATCTGAAGGTTCTCGGGAAAAAGAAAAAGCTCGACGCGATCGATACCGACCAGATAACCCCGGCGGCCGACTGCGTGTCGGAAAGCCTCGACACGCTCGACGAACGCTGGAAGGCGGGTTCGTTCCGGTATCTGATGCCGGACTTCCGCGCGCGGGTCCATCGCGGCGAGACATTCGTCATCGCCGGCGACCGCTTCGCGATCGGCTCGTCGCGCGAGATGAGCCCGGCCGGCCTGAAAGCGATCGCCGACGAAGCCGGCCTCGAGATGGTGATCGTCTGCGGCCACAACATGGGCGACATCTTCCGGCGCAACGCGCTGAATCTCGGGCTGCAGGTCGTCCAGAGCCCCGAGGCCGTCGCGGACGCGAAGGACGGCGATCAATTCTCCTTCGATCCCGAATCGCGCCGGCTCGTGAACGAGACTCAGCGAAAAACCTATGACCCGGTGCCGCTGACGCCGAAGGAGGACGAGATTCGCCGGACCGGCGGCATTTTCGCCGCCGGCCGCCGCGAGTTCAAGGCGTCGGTGGATCGCGCGCCCCGCATCGAGTGGCCCGATCCCGAACGCGCCCGGCGCATGACGTCGACGGAACAAATTGTCTGGGCGCATCGCGTCGACAAGTCGGCCGATGTCGCGCCCGGCGCGACGCTTCGCGTGTACGCCGACCTCCTGCCAGCATCCGACGGCACCGCGCCGTTTTCGATCCACACGTTCAACCAGATCACCGGCGGGCACGCGATCTATCCGCGGCAGGCGGCGATCGCCAACGATCATTTCGTGTTCACCGGCAAGCCAGACGACGACAAGCAGACGGGCATCGGGCGGGAGTTCGCGCGACTGCACGGCATCGAGAAGCCGTACTACGCCACGCCGGGCGACGGCATCTTTCATTTCTATTTCCCCGAGCAGGCGCTCGTCATGCCGGGACAATTCATTCCGGGCGCCGATTCCCACAGCCGCGCGTACGGCGCGTACGGCGCCGTCGGCATGGGCGTCGGCTCGACGACGCTCGGCTTCGGGTGGTCGACCGGCTACATCTATTTCACCGCAGCGAAGTCACGGCGTGTCGTGTTCAGCGGGCGCCTGCAGTCGTGGGTGAGCGGCAAGGACATCGTCCTCGAGTTGCTGAGGCGCTGGGGTGTCCGACAGTCGCAGGGGATGTCGGTGGAGCTCGTCGACGCGAACAAGCAATTGCCGATCGCGTATCGCAACACCATCGCGAACATGATGGCCGAGGCCGAGGCGCTCAATGGCATCTTCGCCCCAGACGACATCACGTACGCGTGGTATCGCGCGAAGGGCATCACCGATCTGGAATATCCGCCCTTTCAGCCCGGCACCGAGGCCGCGTACGAAGTCGACGAGACCATCGAGCTCACCGGCGTGATGCCGATGATCGCGAAGCCGTTCAGCCCGGGCAACGCGTTTCCTGCCGAAGAAGTCGCGCGCGAACATCTGACGTTCGACAAGGCGATGATCGGCTCGTGCACCAACGGCAGCTATGACGATTTGCTCGCCGCCGCACTGGTGGTCCGCGCCGCCCGCAGCCAGGGAGCGAAGAAAACCGCCACTGCGTTCGTGGTATTTCCGGGATCCGGCGGCGTCGGCCGTCAAATCGAGCGGCCCGACGTGCGCCTCGGCGGCGAGTCGATCGCCGACGTGTTCCGCTCCGTCGGCGGACAGATCCGCCAGTCGTGGTGCGGCCCGTGCTTCGGCCAGGGTCCCGATGCCCTCGAGAAGGGGCAGCGCGCGATCACGTCGTTCAACCGCAACTGGCAGAACCGCATGGGCCTCGGCGGCGAAGGCTACCTGGCGAGCCCGGTCGTCGTCGCCGCATCCGCGCTGATAGGCTACATGGCGCCGCCGAGCGAGCTTGGCCTCACGTGGAACGCGGAAGAGTTCGGTGTCTAGAACGGCGTCCAGACTAGGGACTAGGGATTAGGGATTAGGGATTAGGGATTAGCTTAGGGACTAGTCTAGGGGCTGGGGATTAGGAGCTCTGGCTGGGGGCTTGCTGTCGATGGCCATAGACTCGCAGCGCGTTGTCGCGCAGAGCATGGGGGTCGGCGTCGCGCGGCGGCACATCTTTCTCTGCTGCGATCAGACGAACCCGAAGTGCTGCGAGAAGGATCGCGGGCTGGCCGCGTGGGATTTTCTGAAGCGGCGGCTGAAGGAGCTGGGGCTCTCGGAACAGGGCGGTATTCTCCGCACGAAGGCGAACTGCCTGCGCATCTGCGAAGGCGGACCGATCGCCGTCGTCTATCCCGAGGGGACCTGGTACGCGAACTGCGATCCGCCGGTCCTCGAGCGGATCATCCAGGAGCATCTGGTCGGCGGGCTGCCGGTCGCCGACTTTCTCATCGCCGCCCATTCGCTCGGGCCTTGAACAACCTTCGCGACCGGCTGGCCGTCTAAGGCCACGTGACCGATCAACTGCTCCAGGACGTGCGATTTGGCTGGCGCCTCCTCTGGCGCAGCCCGGGATTCACCCTCGCGGCGGTGCTCGCGCTGGCGCTCGGCATCGGCGCGACGACCGCGATCTTCAGCGTGCTCGATCGCGTCGTGCTGCGGCCGCTGCCGTATCCGGAGGCGGACCGGCTGACGATGGTCTGGGAGGTCAACGACGCGAAAGGGCTCACGCACGAGCGCATCTCGCCGGTGAATTTCGGCGACTATCGCGGGCTGTCGCAGGTGTTCGACGATGCCGCGGCCTGGTGGTATCCGCAGCTCACGCTGACCGAAACCGGCCACGAGCCGCTGCGCGTCAGCGCCATCGAGACGACACCGAATTTCTTTTCGGTGATCGGCGTCCAGCCGACGCTCGGCGCCGGGTTTCCGAAGGCGCCATTCTTCGCGCGTGAGGCGATCGCCGTGATCAGCCATCGTCTGTGGCGCGAGCGCTTCGCCGGCGATCCGTCGATTGTCGGCAAGACGATCGCGCTGAGCGGGCCGTTGTTCACCGTCGTCGGGGTGATGCCTCAGGGCTTTCAGTATCCGAACGACACCGACGTGTGGCATCGCATGACCTGGGACGTCACGCAGCACAGCCGCGGCGCGCATTTCATGGAGTCGATCGTCCGCCTGAGGTCGGGGGTCACGCTGGATGCGGCCAACGCGGAGCTGCGCGCGCTGACGAAGAGGCTCGGCAAGGAGAATCCATCGACCAACGGCGACTGGAACGCGCGCGCCGTTCCGCTGGCGACCGAAGTCGTCGGGTTCTTCAAGCCCGCGCTCTTCGCGTTGTTTGGCGCGGCGGCGTTCCTGCTGGTGATCACGTGCACGAACGTCGCGAGCCTGCTGCTGGCGCGCGCGACGGTCCGCGAGCGCGAGGTCGCCGTGCGCGCCGCGATCGGCGCGAGCCGCTCGCGCCTGATTCGCCAGTTCCTGACGGAAAGCGTGCTGCTGGCCGCGATGGGCACGGCACTCGGCGTGGCGGTCGCTGCGGTGTCGGTTCGCGTGCTCGTGGCGACGACGCCGGTGGAGCTGCCGCGGCTGGCGGGCATCGGCGTCGATGGGCGCGTGCTGCTGTTCGCGGTCACGCTCGCGCTGCTCACGTCGCTCGCGTTCGGCGTCGTACCCGCAATGCTGATGGCGCGCGGCGACATGCAGCGTCCGCTGAAGGAGTCCGGCCGCGGCGGCGACGGCAGCGGCGCACGGCGGCGTGCACGAAGCACTCTGGTCGTGGCAGAGATCGGCCTTGCGGTCATGCTCCTGGTCGACGCCGCGCTGCTGGCGCGGAGCTTCCAGCGGCTGCTGGAGCAGGATCCGGGCTTCAGGCCGGCGCGCGCGGTGACGGCGAAAGTCGAGCTGCCGTATTCGTATGCCGACTTCCGGAAGATAGCCGACTTCTACGATCGCCTGCTGACGTCGCTTCGCGCCGAGCCGGGCATCGCCGTCGCGGGCGCGAGCAACTTCCTCCCGCTCGAAGCCGCATGGCGCGGGCCGTTCTTCATCCAGGGACGGCCGCGTCCACGGGCGGGCGACGAGTCGGTGGCGCAGCACCAGACGATCGACGAGGAGTATTTCCGCGCGATCGGCGTGCCGCTCATCAAAGGCCGCTTCTTCGATCGACGCGATACCGCGGAAGCGCCGGGCGTGGTCATGGTCAACGACGCGCTCGCGCGGCGTCAGTGGCCGGGCGAGGATCCGGTCGGCCAGTCGCTGATGTCGCCCATCCGCTTCATCGGCCCGATGGGCCGCTCGCTGATGCCGCAGACGATGTTTCAAGTGGTGGGCGTCGTGGCCAACGTCAAGAATTCGACGCTGGTGCGGGACGCCGAGCCGGCGATCTATTTCAACTTCCGTCAGTTTCCGTTCCGCGGCCTGCACATCGTCGCGCAGGGACCGGGCGACCCCGCGCAGCTCCTCGCCGCCGTGCGGACGTCGGTGCAGCGCCTGGATCCGAATCTGCCGCTCTCGTCCGCGCGCACGCTCGACCGCATCATCGGCGACGCGACCGATCGGCCGCGGGCACTGATGCTCCTGATGGGCGTTTTCGCGGCGCTCGCCCTGGTCCTGTCCGCGCTCGGTATCTACAGCGTGTTGTCGTACAGCGTGAACCAGCGGCGGCAGGAGCTCAGCGTCCGCATGGCGCTCGGCGCGCAGCCGCGCGACGTGTTGTGGCTCGTCGTGAAACAGGGCCTGTCGCTGGCGACGGCCGGTGGAATCGTGGGAGCCGCGGGCGCGCTCGCGATCGGCCGCGCGCTGTCGAGCCTGTTGTACGGCGTTTCGGCCGGCGACATCACGGCATTCAGCGTCGCGATCGCTCTCGCCGTCGTCACGGCGCTCGCCGCGTGCCTGCTGCCGGCCCGCCGCGCGGCCGGGCTCGATCCGCTACAGGGCCTTCGCGCCGACTAAACCAGGGTTCCAGGTTCGGGTTCGACGTTCCGCCGCCGCACTTCGCACCCCGCACCTCGCACCTCGCACGTCGCACCTCGCACCTCGATGATCAGTAGATATCCAGATCGTGCCCCGAGACGACCTTGCCGTCGTACGCCGACCGCACCTCGGCCAGCAACTCGTCTTCTGTCGTGCTCCACATCAACTGGTGATACAGAACGAGCAACCCTGGTCGCGCGCGTGACGCGATCGCGGCGAGCTGGCGGCTCGATGTGTGATAGCGCGAGTGATACGCCCGCCACTCGGGCGGCCGATTGGCGAATCCGGCTTCCGAATACACCTCGTGCACCAGGACGTCGCACCGCTGGCACTGATCCTCGATGTGCGACTCGGGCCCGGTGTCGCCGGAGACGACGACGGTGCGGTCCGGCGTCTGGAACCGGTAGCCGAACGCCTGCGGCCACGCGCCGTGATTGACGGCGAACGCCGTCACCGTCACGCGCGGGTCGCGGTAAATCACGCCCGGCGTGACCTCGTGAACATCGACCTTCCGCGGATCGTATTTGTGCGCAGGTTCGCCGCCGGTCGATCGCACGCGAAGATCATCCGCGTATGCGGCGACGAGATGATTCGCCATCGCGCGCAGCCCGCGCGGCCCATAGACGCTCAGCGGCACTTCGCGATCCAGCACCCACGGACTGAAGATCAGATCGGAAAGCCCGAGCGTATGGTCCGAGTGCAGATGCGTGGCGAACGCGAGCTTCAGGTTCGTCACGCCGAGCGCCTTGATGCCCGCTCGCTCCGCCGCGGCGGCGCGCCGGACGACGCCGACCCCGAAATCCACGAGATAGCTGGCGTCGTCGACCACGATGGCGACCGACGGCCCGAAACGATCCGGATCGGCATTCGGAGTGCCTGTGCCGAGCAGGACCAGGCGCGTGCGAGCCTGACCGTGAAGCAGCGCGCCGGCGAGCACTACGGCGGCGACCGTGCTCGTGAGCCTTCTCATCGTCGTCGGTCGTGTCCGCCTTCCGCCTTCGCGAACGCGTCCGGCTTCGCTGAAGCCTCGGCGGACCGCTTCGCTCCCGCCCAAGTGTAGACGACGATGGACACGGCGAGCGCGGGAAGCGTTCCACCGATGGGTCCGGCGGCGAAAAAAACGGCGGCCCCGACCGCCCACGCCGTCACGCCGGCGACCGACACGCCGCGAAACGCGCCGCGCTCGTTGTACAGCTCCGCGATCAGCGCCTCGTCGTCTCCATGCGGGCGGCGAACGTAGTAGTGCGCGACCAGCACGCCGCCGACCGGCACGAGCAGGCCGCCGAGGATCACCATGAAGTTGGTGTACTGCTCGAGCCACACGCCGGGCACGGCGCTCAGCACCGTGCCGATGACGCCGATCGACCAGACGACCGCGCTGTCGCTCGCGCGCGGCGTCAGGCTCTTCCAGGCCAGCGACGACATGTAGATGTTGACGAAGTTCGTCGTCAGCGTCGCGAGCGTGAGCAGCAGCGCGCCCGACGCGCCAAGGCCGACCGCCTGCAGCATCGCGCCGGGATCCGTGGAGCCGGCTGCGCGCGCGGCAACCGCGCCGAGGGGCATCATCCACGCGCTGGTGATCGCCAGGGCCAGAAAAACGGCGGCGCCGCTGGCGCGGCGCGCGCGCGTGTAGCGTGAGTAGTCGGCGAACATCAGGATCCACGACACCTGATAGCCGATCACCACGTCGAGCCCGCGCCACAAGCCCATCGGCACCGGAGGCCGTGCGGAAGCACTCGCGACCGGCGCCCGCAGGCACGCGACGGTGAGCGCGGCAGCGACCGCGAGCATCAGCGGCACCGCCAGGCGATCGGCGAGGGCCACAGCTCGTGGACCGCGCCACACGACGGCGGTCGCGAGCAGGCCGAGCCCGACCGCCCACGTGGTCTGCGAGCCTGCAGCCGGGCCGAGCCACGCGGCACCGACACGCGCGCACGCCGACGCGGCGATGACGTTGTTGAGGGCGATCCATGCGAAGTTGGTGACGTAGAGCACGACGGCGACGAGGCCCGCGCCGGTGAAGCCGAGCGCCGGACGGGCGGCGATGACCGACGGCACACGCAACCGCGATCCCAGAGGCGCGAGCGCCGCGACCAGCGCCGCACCTGCAACGCTGCCGGCCGCGATCAAGGCGATCGTCGTCGCCATGCTGAACGAGGACGCGAGGCTCGCGCCCACCTGAAACGTGGTCGCGACCACGTTGGCGCCCACGAAGATCAGGAAGAGGTCGAACGTCGACTGCGTCTGCGCCCCCGGCGCTATCGGCGCGATGTCGGCCGCTTGCACGAGGAATAGGATACTCTATTGACTACGCATACATTTCTGTATATCGTATAAACATACTATGGCCAAGCATGCGATCTCCGTTACCCTCGACGTCGATAACCTCACCTGGCTCAAAGGGCGGGCTGGCGCGGCGGGTGTCCGGAGCGTCAGCGAGCTGCTCGACCAGCTCGTGACGGCGGCGCGGGCCTCCGGGCAGGGCGGCCCGTCGCGGTCGGTCGTCGGCACGATCGACGTCGACGCAAGCGATCCATTTCTCGAGGGTGCAGACGAGGTGGTGCGGGCGATGTTCGAGACGTCCCTCGGCCGGCCACTGATGGCGAGAGAATCGCCGACCGAGTACCGCACGTCGACTCGCAGGAAGCGCCGTGGCTGATCCGGAAGCGGCGGTGACCGACACCCACGCGCTCGTGTTTCACGCGGCGGGCGGCGGCAAGCTCGGGCCGCGCGCGGCCGCGTTGTTCGCCAGGTGCGAACAGCGCCAGGCTATTCTCTACGTGCCGACCGTCGTGATGTGGGAGTGCAGCCTGCTGGCGCGCGTCTCGCGCATCAACCTGCGGCGGACCGTGCGGGCGTTCTTCGACGATCTCTTCAGCAACCCGGCGTATCAGCCGCTCGATATCACGCCGGAGCAGATCTTCGTTGCCGACGAGCTGCGCTTCACGCGCGATCCGTTCGACGCCCTCATCTGCGCGTCCGCGCAGGCCATCGCGTTGCCGCTCGTCACGCGCGACGCGCAGATTCGCGGTTCCGGAACGGTCAAGGTGATTTGGTGATCGAACGAACCATCGCCACCGGGACGCACGGGCGCTATCTCGTCGTGCCGCCGGCCTCGGATGGGCCGGCGCCGGTCCTCATCGGCTTCCACGGTTATGCCGAGGCGGCGGAGACCGAGCTCGATCGGCTTCGCGCAATCCCCGGCGCGGACCGCTGGCGGCTCGTGTCGATTCAGGGGCTGCACCGTTTCTATCAGCGCCGGCGCGACGAGGTGATTGCGAGCTGGATGACCCGTCAGGATCGCGAGCTCGCGATCGCGGACAATCGCGCCTACGTCGCCGCGGTTCTCGACGCGCTCGAGCGGGAGTGGCCGGGCGCCCCGCGCCTCGTCCTCTCCGGCTTTTCGCAGGGCGTCGCGATGACGTTCCGGGCCGCCGCGTCGCTGCCGCGGAGCGTCGACGGCGTCATTGCGGTGTGCGGCGACGTGCCGCCCGAGCTCGACGCGCCATCGCTCGCGCGCATCCCGGCCGTGCTGGTCTGCCGCGGCTCGCGCGACGAATGGTACACGCAGACCAAGTTCGACGACGATGTCGGGCGCCTGCGCGCGGCGGGCGCCAGGGTCACGCCGGTCGAGTTCGACGGCGGCCACGAGTGGTCCGGCGAGGTCCTGCGCGCAGCCGCCGTCTTTCTGCGCGGTTGTTACCCATGACTGACATCCGGGCCGCCTCGCCTGCCGATGCGGACAGGCTGGCGGAGCTGCGCTGGGAATTTCGCGCAGGGCGCGCGCCAACGATCGAGTCGCGCGACGCGTTCGTGAAGCGCTGCGCCGCCTGGATGGCCCGCGAGCTCGCGTCGGAGCAAGCGTGGCGGGCGTGGATCGCCGTCAGCGATGGCGCAATCGTCGGCCACGTCTGGGTCCAGACGATCGAGAAAATCCCGAACCCGATTCAGGAAGGCGAACGCCACGCGTATCTGTCGAACTTTTACGTGCAGCCGTCGGCGCGCGGCGGGATGGGCACGCGCATGCTCGAAACCGCCCTGGCGTGGGCGCGCGCGAACGGGATCGATCGCGTGGTCCTCTGGCCGTCAGCGCGCAGCATCACGCTCTACGCGCGCCACGGCTTCACGCGCGAGGGAGACGTGATGGAACTCAAACTCTCGACTCTCAAGCCTCAACCTTCAAGTCTCAACTCGAGCCTGAAGTC
>Ga0137410_10001191_pt1 | contig 17903 bp, 11 predicted proteins | sample CZODoug1_16funga_FD_108878 | JGI IMG/M metagenome (GOLD analysis project Ga0137410, IMG submission 108878) | Vadose zone soil fungal communities from Angelo Coast Range Reserve, California, USA - CZODoug1_16fungal (Illumina Assembly) | ecosystem: Environmental > Terrestrial > Soil > Vadose zone... | reverse complement strand
GAGCGTGTGTGAAATGCCCTCTGTCCGGGCGATCAGCGCTCAGACCTGATGCGTCGATGGATAGGTGGGTAGACAACGTCTGAGCGCCGCCCGGACTGAGGGTTCGCGTGCAATTTTGAGTTCTTCACTCGAAATCGCACTGCGCATTTCACCCACGCTCTCAAGGCACACTCAGCCAACGTCCTGAGCGGACTGCTCTACGGGGTCAAGGCACACCCAGCCAACGTCCTGAGCGGACTGCTCTACGGGGTCAAGGCACACCCAGCCAACGTCCTGAGTGGACTGCTCTATCTGGTCAGCTCTTCAGCCGTCACGAATCTTGGCGCGATATCCACCGGCACATCACCCAACCGATCGAGCAGGCGCTTCACTTCCGGTCGGATCACGACCATGCGTCCGAGCAGGGCCTTGGCGTGCGCGTAATCGCCAGTCGCCTGGATCGTCATGATCTCGCGCGTCAATGCCGCGACTGCCTTGCGCGCTTTGGCGAAGTCGAGTCGAAATGTGCCGTCTGTCTGTACGAGCACTGCCCCCTGGTCGAGGAGCGTATTGACCTGCAGCGCCATGCCCTTGGCGTGCGAATCGGAAAAGCCGAACCGCAACGTGCGAAAGGTCGATGCGAGGAACGTGGTGTAGAAGGCGCGCTCCTGCGCCTTCGTAACAACACCCTTGTCGGCAAGGTACTGCAGGGCCCACAAGCCGGAGATGTCCGCTTTCGCCTCTTCGAGCGTGCCATTGAGTTCCTTCAGCTCCTGGCGAACCGTCGTCTCGCGACCGCCGACGCGAATGGTCTGCGGACCGAGGCCATGCATCAGTTCGTGCATAAGAATATGAGTGAAGAACGGATCGAACCCGACCAGGGGCTGATCCTCCTTCACCAGCACGCGCTGCGAAATCGGCAGCAGCACCTGGTCGAACTTCGCGTGCTGGAAGTTCTTGAGCATCACGCGCTTCGAGCCCTTGAGCGCCACGACGCGTTCGTCGTTCGGCAGGTTGTAGGCCGCGGTCTGCACGCCGTGATTACCATCCCCGGAGCAGAACACGACATCCGCGACACGAATCGGCGAGAAGCCGCCGAGTTTCGGGTTGCGGTATTTCGCGTCGATCGGCAGATGATCCTCGAGCTCCTGCAACTCGCGGCTGAAGCGCGCGAGCTGGCCGGTCGCATCCGCGTCCGTGACCAGGATGAAGGCCTCGAACGCGGCTTTGAAATTGAACCACTCATCTTCATACACCTCGTACGGCCCGACCGTCGGCTCGATCGTGGCATCGAGCTCCATCCAGGCGATGTCGCTTTCGTAGTAGTCGTTACTGACGAAAGCCTGGGCGCGTTTTTCCAGGAATGACTTGAGGGTCGGCTGGGTGGTGGCCGCCGCCGCCTCGCGCAGCAGGCGCGCCGCTTCGGTGAGCTCGGCCTGGTACTCGACGCTATACGGCACGGCGGTGAGCCCGCCGGAGGGAAGCCGCCGGATCGTGGTGAAGAATCCGCGCGCGGCCTCGCGCTCTTTCGCAGGAAGCGAATCCATCCACGCCTGTACCTCTTCGCGAGTAGCGTCCGCGGGATAAAAGGTGCCGCCCGCAGGCTTGGGACCAACGCCACCCAAGAAGGGACGATCGTCGTCAAGTGACGACCACGGTCCCTTGTTGATCATGAAGTAGCGCAGCCGCGACGCGCCCAGCGGTGATGCGTCACCCAGCAGCAACAACAGCGTGCTCGTGCCGATCGGCGACACCTGCCGCATGAAAAGCGGATCCAGCAGGCGCGCCGCTTCCACCAACTTGCGCAGGGCGAGTCGCTCGTTCGCGGGCAGCTGCGAAATGTCGACGCGGACGTCCACTGGGACGAACCGCGCGGCCATCGTGTCGAGCTCAGCGCGCGTCGGTTCGGGCGGCTGCGCGTCAGCTGCGAACACGGTGTGAGCGAGCGAAGCGCATAAGAAGAATAAGAGTGTACGCATCGACAAATCCCCTCTCAGGCGCGGTCACGGTGGAGCGATGAATTTCGGCAATTAATGCCACAGAGAAAGTCTACCAATGCCCTTTTGCGCGCGATGGCTGTCGCTAGCATGCACCAAAGGCATTTAAACCATCGGGGATGCACGTCGCGGCGTCACCCGAGCGCCTTTGCAGAGTGAATCGCGATCTTGAGGAGGTACTCAATGATCTACCGTAACAACCAAGTCGCACGCGCCGTGCGCCATGCGCTGTTCGCCAGTGCAGCAACGGCGGCGAGCGTCAGTGTACCTGCGTTCGCGCAGGATCAGCAGGAAGGCAGTCCGGCGTCAGAGATCGGAACCGTCGTCGTCACTGGTTCCCGCATTCCACAACCCAACCTCACCAGCGTGAGTCCGGTCACCTCGGTCGGCAGCCAGGAGCTGAAGCTCGAGGGCGTCACGCGGGTGGAAGATCTCATCAACAACCTGCCGCAGGCGGTCGCCGATTTCGGCGGCAACCTGTCGAACGGTGCCACCGGCGCAGCTACGGTAAGCCTGCGAGGCCTGGGTGCGCAGCGCACTCTGGTCCTCGTCAACGGCCGCCGCCTGATGCCTGGCGACCCGACGCAGAACGGCAACTCCTCGCCCGATCTCAACCAGATTCCTGGTTCGCTGATCGAGCGCGTTGAAGTTCTGACCGGCGGTGCATCCGCCGTGTACGGCGCGGACGCGGTAGCGGGCGTGGTCAACTTCATCATGAATGACCACTTCGAGGGCGTGCGCCTCGATGCGCAATACAGCATGTATCAGCACAACAATAGCAACGCGGTCGGCGATGTCGTCGATGCGCGTGGTTTTGCAACACCCGACAGCAACGTGACCGATGGCTACAGCAGGGACTTTACCTTCACCCTCGGCATGAATACCGGGGATGGCCGCGGCAATGCGACGGTCTACGCGGGCTATCGCACACTTTCGGCGCTCCTGCAGTCGCAGCGCGACTTCAGCGCTTGTGCGCTGACATCGGGCCAGGCGCCGGGTAATCCGACCAACAACTTCGTCTGCGGTGGCTCATCCACGGCGGCTCCGGGACGCTTCTTCCCGGTCGACCAGGATCCGGCGGCCTCGGGTGCCACGATTGGCGGCGGATTCACCATCGACGCCAACAACGCCTTCATTCCATGGAATGGTGCGCGCGATCAGTACAACTTCGCACCCACCAACTACTACCAGCGGCCGGATGATCGCTACACCGCGGGCTTGTTCGCGCACTACGACCTGAACGAACACGCCACGGCGTACACCGAGTTCAGCTTCATGGACGACAAGACCGTCGCCCAGATCGCGCCCAGCGGCGTGTTCCTCGGCAGCGGTACCGGCACACCGCCGTTCTTCGGTAACTACGTCGTCAACTGCAACAACCCGCTCATGTCGGCTTCGCAGGTGCAGGCGCTGTGCACCAACGTCGGCTTGACGGCAGGGGATGATGCGCTGGTCGGCATCGGCCGCAGAAACGTCGAAGGTGGCGGCCGCCAGGCCGACTTCGACCATACGTCCTATCGCGCCGTGCTCGGCATGCGTGGCGCTTTCGCTGACGCATGGACCTACGACGGATATGGACTGTATGGGACGACCGTGTACGCGCAGAACTATCTGAACGAGTTCTCGCTGGCGCGTCTCACCAAGGCGTTGACTGCCGTGCCGGATCCCGCGACTGGCAACATCGTCTGTCGCGTGAATGTCGATGCCGACATCACCAACGACGATCCGAACTGCGTTCCCTACAACCTGTGGCAACAGGGCGGCGTCACACAGGGGGCGCTGAACTACGTGATGGTGCCGGGCTTCCAGGAAGGGTCGACCAAGGAGGAAGTCGTCAGCGGTTCCGTCACCGGCGATCTCGGCCACTACGGCGTCAAGATGCCATGGGCCAGCGACGGTGTGGGCGTGGCGTTCGGCGCGGAGTATCGCCGCGAAGAATCCGAGCTGCGCACCGACCAGGCGTTCCAGACACAGGATCTGCTTGGCCAGGGTGCCCCGACGTTGAACACGACGGGTGCCTTCGACGTCAAGGAACTGTTCACCGAGGTACGCCTGCCGCTGGTCCAGGAAAAGACCGGCATGCAGGACCTGTCGCTCGAAGCCGGCTATCGGTATTCGGACTACAGCCTCGGGTTCAACACCGACACCTACAAGTTCGGCCTGAACTACTCGCCGGTCGACAGCATCCGCTTCCGCGGCAGCTACCAGAGAGCGGTGCGGGCTCCGAACATCCAGGAATTGTTCCTGCAGACGCGCGTGCAACTTGACGGCCAGAGCGATCCTTGTGCCGGAGCGGTTGACGCAAGCGGGCTCGTAGCTTCGGGTGCGACCCGAGCACAGTGTGCCCTTTCCGGGCTCAACACCGTCGCTGGACCGGGCGATCAGTACGGCAACGTACTGGAGAATCCGGCCTCGCAGTACAACGGACTGGTCGGTGGCAACCCGAATCTGGACCCGGAGACGGCGGATACCTATTCCTTCGGCTTCGTGTTCACGCCCTCGTTCCTGCCGAGGTTGAGCTGGACCGTCGATTACTACGACATCAAGGTCGAGAACCTGATCGGCAGCGTGGGTGCGGACCTCATCCTCAACAACTGCATCTCGGGTGATCTGACCCAGTGCGGTCTGGTGCATCGATCCCCTGGATCCGGCTCTCTGTGGCTGGGCAACCAGGGCTTCATCGATGACCCGATCATCAACACCGGCTCCACGCAGACCAAGGGTATCGACACCGAGATCAACTACACCTGGGACATGGGCGGCAATGCCGGGCGGCTGGCATTCCAGTTGATCGGAACGTATGTCAATGAGTTCTCGGTCGCCCCGTTGACCGGCTCACCGACCTACGACTGCGCCGGACTCTACGGCCTGACGTGCCTGGCACCGACACCGGAATGGCGGCACAAGTTGCGGGCGACATGGGCCAGCCCCTGGAACCTCGACCTGTCGCTGAGCTGGCGCTACATCGACTCGGTCAACCTCGACAGCACGAGCTCGGATCTGCAATTGAGCGGTCAGGTGTTCCCGACCGACGCCAAGTTCGACGCGGTGAACTACCTGGATCTCGCGGCTTCGTACACCTTCCACGGCAACATCACCGCGCGGCTGGGTATCAACAACCTCACGGACGAGGATCCGCCGATCACCGGTCAGTCGAGCTGCCCGTCAACCCTGTGCAACGGCAACACGTTCCCGCAGGTGTATGACACGCTCGGCCGGTACGGCTTCGTCAGCGTGACTGCCGACTTCTAGTAAGAGACCAACTGAGGTCGATTCGCGGCGGGCTTTCAGCCCGCCGCTTTTTTTTGGGGCACAGGATGCGGCGCGCAGCCCCGCCGCGCCGCCCAGCCCTCGCGATCAGCGCGGATTCGGGCTGGGAGCGGGCACCGGCTCGGGATGGGCGGTGAGCACGCGCGAGAACTTCGGGCCCAGCCAGCGTTCGATATCGTCGATCAGCGTGAAGACCGCCGGTACGATGACGAGCGTGAGAGCCGTGGAAGTGATGAGGCCACCCATCACCGCGACTGCCATCGGCGCGCGGAACGAGGAATCACCGTGGATGCCGATCGCGACGGGCATCATGCCGGCCACCATCGCGACGGTTGTCATGACGATAGGCCGCGCACGCTTGTGTCCCGCTTCCATCAATGCAGTGACCCGGTCCTTGCCGGCGCGCATCTCTTCGATGGCGAAGTCCACCAGCAGGATCGAGTTCTTGGCGACGATGCCCATCAGCATCAGGAACCCAATCAAGACAGGAAGCGACAGGGGGAACCCGACCAGCAGCAAGGCGAGCGATGCGCCACCGATCGACAAGGGCAGGGCGGAGAGGATCGTGATCGGCTGGAACACGCGTGCAAACAGCAGCACCAGCACGGCGAACACCATCAGCACTCCGGTAAACATCGCAACCCCGAAGTTGGTGAACAATTCCCGCTTCACTTCTGCATCGCCGACCTCGACGAGGCGCACGCCTTCTGGAAGCTTGCTGAGCGTCGGCAGCCCATAGATCTTCTTCATGCCCTCGCCGAGTTCGACGCCGTTGAGGTCGGCTTCCAGAGCGATACGACGGCTCTGGTTGTAACGACGCACACGGACCGGGCCTTCGCCGAAGCTGATATCGGCCACTGCCTTCAACGGCACCGGAGTTCCTGAAGCGGTCGGCACCGGCAGGTTTTCCAGGGTGCCCAGATCACGTCGCGCACTCTCAACCAGGCTGACGCGAATCGGAATTTGCCGGTCGGAGAGCGAGAATTTGGGTCCGTTCTGCGGCAGATCGCCGAGCGTCGCGATGCGGATCGTCTGGCTGATGCTGGTCACACTGACGCCGAGCTCGGCAGCGAGGTCGAGCCGCGGGCGGATGATGATCTCGGGACGTGGCAGATCGCCGTTGATGCGCGGCTCGCTCAGCTCCTTCAGGGTCCGCATCTCGTCCACGACCTGGCGCGCGGTGCGGTCGACCAGGGCCGGATCGTCGCCGGTCAGGTAGATCGTGATGTCGCGACCGTACCCGCCACCGCCGTGCTGGAAATTGATGCGCGCATCAGGAATCCGACGCAGCTCCGTGATTACCTTGTCCTCCCACTGTCTCTGCGTTACGTCGCGTTGCTCGCGCGGCACCAGGGAAATGAACAAGTTTGCGATACGCACTTCGCCAGTCTCGTCGGCGCCGATACTTTCCACTATGTCTGTCACTTCCGGATGCGTCTTGATAACGCCGTATGCTGCCGCCGAGACGGCGGCGGTTTCCTCCAGCTGTACTCCGGGGGGCAACTCGATGTGGAGCTGGGAGCTCGCCAGATCCGCGTCGGGTACAAACGACTGGGGCAGCGTCATCATCAGAGCGACCGACAGGATAAAGAACACTGTGCCGGCGATGATCGTGCGCCAGCGGTGATTCACGCACCAGCGCAAAGTGCGCAAGTACCAGCTCATGATCGGTCCATCGCCATGAATCCTGACGCCGGACTTGAGCGTGTAGGCGGCGACGACTGGAGTAATGAGCCGCGCTACCAGCAATGAGAAAAAGACGGCTGCCGCGACTGTGAGGCCGAACTGGATGAAATACTGACCGGTAATGCCGGGCATGAAGCTCACGGGCAGGAACACCGCGATGATGGTTGCGGAGGTGGCGACCACCGCGAGGCCGATCTCGTCGGCCGCATCCAGCGCCGCCTTGTAACCGGACTTGCCGATGCGCATGTGGCGCACGATGTTCTCGATTTCAACGATCGCATCGTCGACCAGTACGCCCGCGACCAGCGACAGGGCCAGCAGGCTTATCTGGTTGAGCGTGAAGCCCATCCACTGCATGAAAGCAAATGTAGGTATTGCCGAAAGCGGGATGGCGAGCGCGGAGATCGCAGTCGCGCGCCAGTCGCGCAGAAAGAACCAGACTACCGCTACCGCGAGGATCGAACCCTCTATCAGCGCTTCGATGGCGGACTTGAACATGCGCTTCGTGTAATCGACCGTGGTGAAGACAACCTTCATCTTCACTTTCGGGAACTCTTTGAGGATCTTCTCGACCTCACGCGAGACCGCATCCATCACCGATACATCGGAGGACCCCTTCGATCGCTGCACGCCAAATGTGGTCGCGTTGCGGCCATTGAGGCGCGAGATGTTGCGGATTTCGGCGACGCCGTCACGCACTTCCGCAATGTCGCTCAAACGAGCGACTCGCCCGCCGGGCAGGTAGATGCGTGTCTGACCGAGTTGCAGCGCGGTCGCCGCGCCACCCAGGACGCGAATCGATTGCTCGCCGCCGCCGACCTGCAGGCGCCCACCAGGCGCGTCCAGGTTGATCTGCCGCAACTGCTGACTAACCTCTACTGCTGTGAGGCCGAGGGCCTGCATACGCGCCGGATCGAGCGCGACACGGATCTCGCGATCGACGCCGCCGCCACGCTGCACCTGCGCAACACCGTTCACCGCAAGCAGCCGCTTGGTGATCGTGTTGTCGACGAACCAGCTCAGCTCCTCTTCCGTCATGTCGGTGGTGCTGACGGCGTAGTAGACGAACGCGTCGCCTTCGACGTCGAACCGCTTCACCAGCGGCTCCTCGATACCCTCAGGCAGATCGCTGCGCACTTTGGATACGGCGTCGCGCACATCGGTGACGGCGCGATCGACCGGCGTGCCAATCTGGAACTCGACATACACGAACGCAGCACCCTCCAGCGCGGCGGAAGTGATGTCCTTGACGTTGCCGACGCTCGCGACCGAACCCTCGATTTTCTGGATGATCTGGGTTTCGATCTCAGTGGGGGCCGCGCCCGGCTGGTTGACGGTAACTACCACCAGCGGAAAGGAAATGTCCGGGCTCAGGTTGATGGGCAGGCGGATGAAAGCGATCGTGCCCACGAAAAACAGCACCACGAACAGCACCACCGGCGGAACCGGGTGCCTGATCGCCCATGCAGAAATATTCTTGATCATTTGTGTGCCTGCTGCTCCGGCGTAGCGACGAGCTCGACCAGCTCGCCCTCGCGCAGGAAGCCGCCCGCCATGGCGACCACCTGTTCGTTGCCTTGCAGACCCTCGCCGATGACGACACCGGCGAGAGTCGTGTCTGCCACCTTCACCGGGCGTCGCTCGACTTTCTTCTCGCCGTTGATGACATAGACGTAGCTGCCCTTCAGGTCCGAGAGCACCGCGGTCTGTGGCAGCACCGGTCGCGTCGCATTGCCGATCGTGATCTGACCGCGCGCGAATGCGCCAGGCCGCAAGGCCGGATTCGCTTCGAGTGTAATGCGCACTTCGCCGAGGCGTGTCTTGGGATCGATCACGGCGCCGAGAAGCCGTACCTTGCCGTTGAAGGGCGTCGTGTAACCCGTCAGGTAGACCTGCGCCGGCTGATCGAGCGCAAGCCGCGCGAAATCCTGCTCGGCAAGTGACCCGCGCATTTCAATTTCACCACCCCGTGCCAACCGGAACAGCGGATCGCCGCCTGGAGCGGCGGTCTGCCCGAGCTCGGCGGTGCGCGTCAGGATCATGCCGTCCGCGGGCGCGCGGATTTCCGTACGATCGAGCCGCGCCTGCATTTCCGCCAACTGCGCAGCGGCGACGTTCACCCTTGCAATGTCGGTCACCGAGGCGGCACGGCGTCTCTCGATTTCTTCCGAGGACAATGCCCCTGCAGCCTCGACTCCCTTCGCCCGGCCGAATTCCGCCTGCGAAAGCGCCGCCTGCGCGCGCGCTTCCTCGAGCGAAGCCCCCAGGCGGTTCAGTTGCGGCCGCAGGATCGATTGATCGAGCTTGGCGAGCAGCTGGCCGCGTTTGACGCGATCGCCTGCTTCCGCATAGATCGCCACGATTCGTCCTGCTTCGCCCTCTACGCCAATCGGAACGTCGTAGCGCGCGAAGATCGTGCCGCTGAAAGTGACGTTAGAGATAACCGGGGCTACGCGTGGCGAGATCACGGTGACCAGCGGGATGGATTGCTGCATCAGTTGCGCCACTTTCGGCGTCGAGGATGACCCGAGCTTCACCCATGTCAGCGCGATCGCGACGACGAGCACGACCAACCCTGGCACCCACCACCGCGCCGGAATGCGCCGCAGCCGGCCCGCGAGACTCCGGTCCTGGTACGCACGGTCTTGCGGGGGCTGGTCTCGGTTCACTGGGGTGACCTTGCGGAGTTCGAAATCCTGTTCAGGCTGAGCGTTCACACGGGTTCCTGGGGTTGCGTTGCTGAGACGCAACGTCGGGTTGACGAGAGCCGCGGAGTTTAGCGCGAGACGGGCAAAATTGCCGCCTCGACGCCACGTTGGGCCGAGCGGCTATGGATTGTTGACGATCGAAAAATCGCCTTCGGCCGGACCCGGTTCACAGCTGTCGGGAGTCGCCGTGCCGAAGCAACAACGTATGAACTACCATGTGATTCTCGTGGTCCATGTGCAACAGACAGAGTCTTGCGCGGGTCGACAGAGAGGGGGGGATGCAGTGACTGGTTCGGCGGGTGGACCGTGCTCGCGTCGTGATGTTCTCGAGTTGAGCGTGCTCGCTGGCGCCTCCCTGGCATTGCCACGGTCGATCGCAGCTGCCGACGAGGTGTCGCAGGACGGCGCGCTCATCACCCGAGCCATTCCCGTCACGGGTGAGCGCCTGCCCGTGGTGGGTCTCGGCACCAACAACTACAGCGTGACCGGCGCGGATGAACTCGCTCTGCGACGCGAGGTACTCAAGCGCATGCCTGACCTCGGTGGCTCGGTCGTGGATACAGCACCCGCCTATGGACAGTCGGAAGCGGTGCTGGGTGATCTCATGGCGGGGCTCGGCAATCGCGACCGCCTGTTCCTCGCGACCAAGGTAACCGCGCCGGATGACGACACCGCGCAGGCGAAAGCATCGTTCGACGAGTCGCTGCGCCGGCTGCGCACCGACCGGATCGACCTGCTGCAGGTCCACAGCCTGGTCGGCACCGATGCGCTGATGCCGCTGCTTGGGGACTGGAAGGCGGCGAAAAAGATTCGCTATTTCGGCATCACGACGTCCAACCGCAGCGCACACGCTGAGATGCTGGAGCTGATGCGCCGGCACACGCTCGATTTCATCCAGGTGGACTATTCGCTCGATAACCGCGCGGCGGCGGCAGACATCCTGCCACTGGCGCAGGAACGGCGAGTCGCGGTGCTCATCAATCTGCCACTCGGCGGAAGGCGCGGCGGGAGTCTGCTGAGCCGGGTCGCGAATCGCGAGCTGCCCGAATGGGCGACACGGGTCGGCGCGACCAGCTGGGCGCAACTGTTCCTCAAGTATGTGATCTCGCACCCCGCAGTCACTTGCGTCATTCCTGGCACGACCAAGCCCAATCATCTCGAGGACAATCAGCGCGCCGCACGCGGGGCGCTTCCGGACGCAGCGTTGCGGCAACGGATCGAACACTACTGGGATGGCCTGGCATGACTGCGCCGCTGCATCGCCTGGCGGGTCTTGCACTGCTGACTGCTGCGCTGCTCCTCGCCACGGCGGCCTCCGCCGTCACGATCGTCTCAAGTCGCGCCGTCACCCTCCGGGTACCGCAGCCGAAGCCGCTGGATTCCACGGAGGCTGCCCACTTCGCGGAGCTCGCGCTTGCCTGCCTGCATCGCGAGTATCCGAACAAGATCGCGCACGTCATGAACAGCGACGCTGACGCGCGCCCGCCGCGCGAATTGACGCCGGCGTTCTATGGTTGTTACGACTGGCATTCGGCGGTGCATGGGCACTGGCTGCTGGTGCGACTGATCCGCATGTATCCCGGCGCACCCTTCGTGCCCAATGCCCGTGCGGAGATTGCGCGCAGCCTGACCGTCGACAATATCGCCCGCGAAGTGGCGTACCTGGAAGGTGACGGGCGCGACGCCTTCGAGCGTCCGTACGGACTGGCCTGGCTGCTGCGCCTCGCAGCGGAGCTGCGCGAGTGGGACGATCCACAGGGGCGCACCTGGCTGGCGGCGCTCGCGCCGCTCGAGACCGCAGCGGCGGCGCAGCTGAAGAGCTGGCTGCCGCAGCTCAGTTATCCGATCCGCAGCGGTGAGCACAGCCAGACTGCGCTCTCGTTCGGCCTGGTGTGGGATTGGGCCACGGTTGCGGGCGATGCCGATATGCGCAACCTGCTCGCCACCAAGGCCGATCAGTTCTATCTGCCGGATAAGCGCTGTCCGCTCGCATTCGAGCCATCGGGAACCGACTTCCTGTCGCCGTGCCTCGCCGAAGCGGATTTCATGCGCCGGGTACTCGATCAGAAAACGTTCTCACATTGGCTGTCGCGCTTCCTGCCGGGAATGGCGACGACCGCCCCGGACCGCTGGCTCTCGCCGGCGATCGTCACCGATCGCAATGATCCGAAACTCGCACACATCGATGGCCTCAACCTGAGTCGCGCCTGGATGCTGGAAGGAATCGCGAGCGCCTTACCGCAAGGCGATCCGCGCCGGGCGGTGCTGCTGATCGTCGCGGCCACTCATCGAGAGGCCGGACTCCCTGCGGTGCTGGATGCTCCCTATGTCGGGGGTCATTGGCTGGGGACGTACGCCGTGTATCTCACGAGTCGCGCCGGAATCAATACCGGTCGTGCACCCGTGCAGGCCGCGCCGCGCGCTGGCATGTAGCAGGTCGGTCTCAACGCGGTGTGGCAAACACCTGCGTCCAATAGATCCCGTCCTCGGTCGCCGGATTCACGGCATACGCGATGCCCATCGCGGTGAAATCAGGATTCATGAGGTTGACGCAATGTGCGGGACTTCCGATCCAGCCACGCACTACCTCGTCGATGTCGGGCGCGCCCGCGGCCACGTTCTCACCAACCCTGCGCCACGCGTAGCCCACGCGCGCGACGCGTTGCGCGACGTTGCTGCCGTCGCTCCCCTGGTGCGCCATGTGACCGCGTGCCGCCATGTCGGTTGAATGATTGAGCGCCGCGGTGTTCAGAACGCTGTCGAGCGTGAGTGGCCTGGCGGCGCCGAAGCTGGTGCTCCCGCACTTCCTCGCCGTGGCGCGCGCCTGGTTGACGAGCTTCAGTGCCTGCATGCGAATCGCCGGCGCGTCCTTGCTCACCGGCAGGTTGAAAGGCGTCGCCAGGACGATCCAGGTGTCCCGCCCGCGTTCGGCGCTCCCGGCACGCTGAAAATCCGGATTCAGCGCTTCGGTGCAGAAGCGTTGCGCGATCAGGCGGGCGAGCGCGGCCTGGTCCGCAGCGCCGCTGATGGCGATGGAAGCCGAGAGCCGCGCGTGAAAATGCGTGGCATCGATAGCGTCGGCCAGCCGCGCACCGCGGGACATCTGCAATGCCACACCGTCGAGTGCGGCATCGTGCGCGAGCGTGAATTTCACGCCGGGCTTGTCCTCGCAGCCTTGCCGACGCACCGAGTTCAGGGTGTCGAGAGGAGTTGCCGCCGCAAGAAAGGGTGCGGCGGCCGACAGCAACAGGGCGATGCGCAGCAGAGTGCGAGTCAACGCCTCGTCCTACTGAACACCGGCCCGTCTCGACCTGGGGAGCCGGCCCCAGCTGCGCCATCGATGTAGTGAATCGAGCTGTCGCACCTTCATGCGACCGCAACATAGGCCAGCTTCCGCTGGTCGCGCAACGGAACCGAAGCGAGCGACCTGACCCGGGGAGAATCATTGGTTCGAGCCAGAGCCGGACTGCACGATCGGCTCGCCGCGCGCCTCGAGCCACGCCGAACGCGCGATCGGCTGGACCCACCAGGCATCGAACAGCTGCTTGCGCACTGGCTCATCGAGCGTGTAGGCGGCCGCAAAGCTGCTGGTGTCGAGCGCCTTGCGCGTCGCGTCGAGGTCGAGACCTTTCGCGACCGAAGCCGCGACCTGCTCGCGAATCACTTTCAGGGTGCTGATGAGCTGCTCGAGATAGGCGCGGTCGTGGAGCACTTCTCCATGTCCGGGGACGAGCACGTCGAAGGGCAGGGCGCTGATGGCCTGCAACGCGGCGATCCATTCGCGCGGAAAACTCCCGATGCCGTACGGAATCGGGTTCACGACGATATCGCCACTCACCAGAACCTTGTCCTGCGGCAACCACACGGCGGCGTCACCGTCGGTATTGGCCTTGCCGAAGTAGCGCACCTCGATGTCGCGAGCTCCGCGATGCAGGATCAGGCGATCCTCGAATGTGAGATCTGCGGGCGTGATCTGGATGTTGTCGAGAGCCTGATGCATGACCTTCAGATCCTCGAGGAGCCTGGCCGCGCCGGCGGAAAGCGGCTTCTTGGCGACTTGGGCTTGCAGCTCATGCATGTAGTCCTCGATCTGCTTTGGATAGGTCTTCACGTACGTCATGGGTTCGCCGGTCATGTCCCGATACGTGTTCTCGTGGCTGATGATGCGGATCGCCGGGAACGTGGCGCGATAGACCTGGTTGCCGAAGTTGTGATCGCCGTGCCAGTGCGTGGTGATGAGCGTGGATACCGGCTTGTCGGTCACGGAACGGATCAGCTTGATGGCATTGGTCGCCGCCAGTGGTGAGCCGCCGCCATCGACGACCACGACGTCCTGCTCGTTGACGATCACCGTCGCGTTGCATTCGACCGGCTGGCGAAGAGGGTCGGGGCGGCGGAGCAGATAGATTCCGCTCTTTATCGGCACGAGTTCGAGATCGTAGATGCCGCCCGCCTGTGCCGATCCCGCAAGGACCGTCAGCAGGAGAAACATTGCGCCCGTTTTCATCGATCACCTCGGGATTGATTGAGCGAATATGCGACAGGGTCTGCACGACGAGCGAGCGTTGTGCGGCGGCCGAGCCTCCACTCGGGATCGTCGGATCCACCTTGCGCCAAGACGCCGGGGCGGACAGTTGAACGAAAAACGCAGGCTCCTGGGCCGAGGCTGGGACGAACGCCAGCGCATTCGTCTCGCAATGGAGCCCGTTCGTCGCGTTTTCAGGGCGGTTCGTCGCGATCGCCGCCGGTTCGGGCAGAAATGCGTACCAGCAGGCGCATAAAGCGGTGCGCTCGGCCGCCAGAAGCTAAACTCTCAAGCGAATGGTGCCGGCGAGTGAATCAGTCGCGCTTTTGGGGCAGCCGCCGGGCGGCCCATATCGCGTGCACGACAGAGCGGTGGCAGCAGCGTGCAGCGACGAGCCGGTGAGCCGCGGCCCCAAGGGCGAGACGCCGCACCGCGCCATCCACATCCAGGTGTTCAGTGCATTGTTCTGGACCGCGATGTTCGCGATGCACACGCTCCAGACCGCTCTCGTCAACCAGTACACTGAAGCGGCGTCGATCCTGTGGCGCGCGGGCTTCAGCGTGCTCGGGTTTGTCTTGTGCCTGCCGCTCGGCTGGATTCTGCGTCGCACGCTGGGCTGGAGTCTGCGCTACCAGGCCCTCGTGGTTGCGCTGGTCTGCGTGCCGCTCGCTATCACCTACGCGACGCTCGGACACCTGGTGTGGCTCGACCTGTTGAAACACACTCTGCCGTACAGCGCGCTCACCAACATCGCGTTGCAATCGCTCTACAACCTGGTCCTGTTCCTGATGTGGGCCGGGCTCTGTGCCGCCATCCTGTACGCGGCGCGGCTGCGGGAAAAGGAACGGAGCCTCCTCGAAGCTCGTGCGCTCGCTCACCAGGCGGAGTTGCAGATGCTCCGCTACCAGATCAATCCGCACTTCCTCTTCAACACGTTGAACGCCGTGTCCGCGTTGGTGGTGACTGGCCAGGTCGAAGCGGCCGATCAGGTGATCGCGAAGCTGGCGCGTTTTTTCCGCAATGCCCTGAGCCGCGAAGCGACCGCGAAAGTGAGCCTGGCAGAGGAGATCCGCGTGCAGGCGGAATATCTCGACATCGAGCTCACGCGCTTTGGCGATCGCCTGCGCTTCACGACCGCCATTGCGGATGGGCTCGATCGCGCAATGGTTCCGCACCTGATCCTGCAGCCCTTGATCGAAAACGCGGTCAAGCACGGGGTCGCGCGCATGTCGGAAGCAGTCGCCATCAAGGTCCGCGCCACTCAGCGCGCGGGAACGCTGCTGATCGCTGTCGAAAACGATGCCCCGGTGCGGCCGATCCTGAGACCCGGAGCAGGGCCAGGAGTTGGGCTCGCCAATGTCGGGCGACGCCTGACGAGCTTCTACGGCGGCGATGGCGCGCTCGCAGTGGTGGAACGCATGGGAAGCTTCACCGTCGAATTGAGTCTGCCTCTGGAGCTTGCCGCATGAGCATGCGTGTCATTGCCGTTGACGATGAGCCGCTCGCGCTGCAGCGACTCGAGTGGTGCCTGCGCAATCTCCCGGACGTCGAGCTGGTGGGCAAGGCGCGCGACGGGCGACGTGGGCTCGAGCTCATTCGTTCCAGCGAACCCGACGTGGTGCTGCTCGACATCGAGATGCCCGAGCTCAACGGCTTCGAGGTCATCGAGGCGCTGAGCGATGGTGAGCTGCCGCAGATCGTGTTCGTGACGGCATTCGACCATTTCGCCGTGCAGGCCTTCGCCGCCGGTGGCGTGGACTATCTGCTCAAGCCGGTGGAACAGGAACGCCTGCAGGCGGCCCTGGATCGAGCCCGCGTGCGGCTCGAACTGCGCGATGCCCGCGCCCATGTGGCTGAGCTCAAGACACTCGTCAACGCCCTGCGCCAGGGGCGCAAGACTCAGCTCGAGAAGCGCTACGAGAGCGAGCTCTGGGTGCGTGAGGGCGAGGTGCGCGTACGCATCCCGGTCAGCCAGGTGGAGCGGATCGAGGCCGACGGCGACTACGTGCGGCTGCATGTCGGAACGCGCGTACGACTGTTGCGTGCCAAGCTCGGCGACCTCGCCCAGCAACTCGACCCGAGACTGTTCGTGCGCATCCATCGTTCGGAGATCGTGCGCCACGACCTGGTCGCGGCGATTCGCAGGCAGGACTCGGGTCGGGCGTTCGCGGTGATGCCGGGCGGGCGCGAGATTCCCATCAGCAAGCGCTATCTTTCCCAGGTGGTCCGGGCGTTGCGCCTCGGCAAACAGCCTCCCGAAGCCGAGCGCGCCTAGCCGCAAGCGAGCGTTTCGCGCCTTCCATTCGGCGCACTTTCCAGTCGTTTCACGGCGTCCCACCGCGATCCACGGCGCAAGCGCGCCGCTTCAACGCAATTTCATTTCCTGCGCACAAATTCGCGCTTAGCGTAACTGCGTGTGCCATCGGCGCAACGCGGGGTGATGATGTGAGCCTGACGATCCGCCGCTTCCATTTTGCCGGGGCGTTGAACGGCAGCGTGCCGCCCAGATCCCCGACGCGCGATACCGAAGTTCATTGGATAGCGGCAGGACGCACTCGCTACGAGGTCGACGCGCGTGTGCCGTCGATCCATGCCGCCTGGCATGGCCGCTACTCGCTCATCGTCGACCAGCGTTCCGTCGCACTCGATGACGACGTATTCCTGGTGCTCAATTCCGGGCATACCTTGAGCGGTGGATTCCGCAAGGCCGCCGCGGGGCGGGCCCTAGGGATCTACTTCAGTCCCGAATTGCTTGCGCAGGCCTTCGCGTCGCTTGGCCGCAACGGCGACGCGATCCTCCGACAAGGTGCTGACGGCGATACGGAACGTCCCCTGTTCTTCGAGCACATCCGCACCCGCAACCGCGCCATCGCTTCCGTGATGCGCTTCATTGCCCATCATCTCGAGCACGGCATCGACCAGTCGCTATGGTACGAGGAACACGTACTGCTGCTGCTCGAGCGCATGCTGCGCAACGAAGTCGACACCGGCCGGCAGGTGGCCGCGCTCGCGCGCGCGCGCGAGCGTACCCGTCGCGAGATGTTTCAGCGCGTGGCGCGCGTGACCGACCTGATTCACTGCGCCTATGAGCAGCCGCTGACGCTCCCGGAGCTCGCCACGGCGGCGCGCTGGTCGATGTTCCACATGTTGCGCGAGTTCAAGGCCGTGCACGGCCTCAGCCCGCACGAGTACCTGCAGCGTCGACGCACCGAAGCGGCCGTGAGGCTCCTGCAGACCAGCGACCTGGCGGTGGCCGAGATTGCCGAGCGCGTAGGTTTTGACGATCGCAGCACGCTGATCCGACGGCTGCGCCGTTATCACGGTCTGGGCCCGCGCGAGCTGCGGGCACTCGCCAGGACCGAGGCCAGCGTCCAAGCGGGATGGAGTGCGCGGTCCGAGCCGCTCGCTGCCGCGACTTAGTGGCTTAGCGGCTTCCTGAGAAAGTCATTTCGATCCGCCGAGCGGACCTTGACCAGCGGCTGCGATTCGCCGCGCGCCAGAGTCAGCGTCACATCGGTGCCCACCGGCCCCAGGCGCCAGACGCTGCGGTAGAGGTCCGCGAGGTCCGCCACGGGCTCCCCGGCAACCTGCAGCACTAGATCCCCGAGGCGCACGCCAGCGAGCGCTGCCGGACCTTCTTCAGCGAGACCGCTGACCACCAGGTGTCCCTGCATCTCCATGGTGTACATGCCCAGCCACGGACGTGGTGCGCGCGCGGGCCGACCGGTGGCCGCCATT
>Ga0137410_10001190_pt1 | contig 17911 bp, 11 predicted proteins | sample CZODoug1_16funga_FD_108878 | JGI IMG/M metagenome (GOLD analysis project Ga0137410, IMG submission 108878) | Vadose zone soil fungal communities from Angelo Coast Range Reserve, California, USA - CZODoug1_16fungal (Illumina Assembly) | ecosystem: Environmental > Terrestrial > Soil > Vadose zone... | reverse complement strand
TTGCCGCCCGTCTATAACACCGCTGGCGTGAACGTGCTGGCCAGCGGCGATCCGAAAAAAGTCCCGGCGAATACGGTGATGGACGTAAATCGATACCAGCGGGATTTGGCGGCGCTGGCGCCGAGTCATCAGCTCTCGCTGCTGAGTCTGGCCGGGATCGACCGGCGCTTCGGCAATGGCTACCTGCAAACTTGGACACTGGGGCTGGAACGGGCTTTCGGCAGCCTCACGGCCGATGTCGCGTATGTTGGAACATCGGCGTTTCGACTTCCCAGAATGTCATATCCAAACGCGTATCCCGGAGCGGATCCGGAATTTGCGCGGTTTACAAACTTCGACGGTACTGGCGCGGTCACGGGTGGTTTCGGATTCGAGTCTGTGGTGACAGCGACGTCGCACTCGTCGTACAACGCCTTGCAGACCTCGTTGTCGGGAAATGTTGGGCGCGGCGGTCCGTCATTGCAGGCCGGCTACACCTGGGGCAAATCGCTGGATGATGTCAGCAGCATTGTCGGAGGAACAGGATCCACCGGCGCCGTGACGCAGTTTAGTCCGCAAAACCCGTTCGATACACGAGCGGAAAGAGGGCCGTCAAGCTTTGATGTAACGCACGCCTTCACGCTGAGCGCGGCCCAGAATTTGCACTTCGAGTATTTGGGACTTCAGTCGGATCGAACCAATCTGGTGACGAAGGGCTGGGAGTTGCTGAGCATCTCGACGATCACCAGTGGTTCGCCGTTTACGGTTTATTCAGGGATCCAGCAAACAGGTGCGGGAACAATTGGCGCAGACCGGCCAGACCAGATTGGGATACCGGACCTCTCGAGCGCCGGCAGTTCAACGCGACCCCGCGACGATTATTTTGGGCGTGGCGCGAACAACGCAAGTTTCTTTGCCATTCCCGTCGGGATCGCGGGCGGGACCGGACCAAACTCCGGGCGCTTTGGAACGCTCGGCCGTGATACATTTCGCGGACCGGCATATTACGATTTCGATTTTGCGCTCATCAAGACGACTCCGATTGGCCACCGGGAAAGCGGTTTGGAGCGAGCGGACCTGCAATTCCGCGCAGAGTTATTTAATTTTTTTAACATCGTCAACATGGGGCTACCTGCGAACCTCATCGCGGGTACAGGGTTTGGCAAGATCAGCAAGACCGCGGGAACCTCACGGCAAATTCAGTTTTCGCTAAAGCTCATCTATTAAGGCGCGTCCTGCGGGAGACAGGGTTGGGGGAGGACAGAAACATGCGTTACAAGAAGATTCTGCGTTCGCCAACGTCGACGAGTCACAGCTTGAACGCACGATCTCCTCTGATACAACCATACCTGGAGTCGCTCACCTGAAGAAACGCGTTGCAAATCTGTCAGCTTCCGCCCGGCAGCGGTTGTTGAATCAGGGAACCGAACGCAAGGAAGATTTTGGTCTTGTCGTGACCCGTTACGGACTGGAACGATTCCTATATCGCCTCAGCGTTTCTCCCCATCGCGATTCGTTTGTCCTCAAGGGCGCGCCGGCGCGGATGGTTCGCTTATGTGTCGCTCGTGTCCGTCGAAAAACTGCCAGATTATGCGGCTTTTGACAAAAACGTCGATCGAAAATCCCCTACGTTTACGCCGCCTCAAAGCCATCCAGTCATCGAGGCGCGTAAACCATTGCTTTTCATTGATTTGTGCTGGTGCCGGGAGGGGGAGTCGAACCCCCAAGACCCGAAGGTCGGCGGATTTTGAGTCCGCTGCGTCTGCCAGTTCCGCCATCCCGGCTGAGGTGGATAAACGGAAGGAAACTGTAGGTTAATTCAGCGTTGCACGGTTTGCAACTTTCGGGGTGTCATTCGGAGTGTCAGCTTCTGGAACGGATTGGGGGCGGGGTTCGCACTCACACCAATGTGGGCAGGTAAGCGATCGCTTTCTTGCCTGCAACGGCGTGGAGGATCTGGTCTCTCTGTTCCGCGCTCAGCGCCATAAATTGGAAGCCGTACTGCGTTCCCAGAATTCTTGTGACCTTGGTTGGGATGACTAACTCAACGCCGTGACCCAGGGGGATCCGCAGGGTAGCGGACTCTCCAGGATTGATCGGGGTAGCGACGAAAGCGCCCAGCCCGCTCTCGCTGAGGTCGCGGGCCCAGCCCTCGGTCTCGAGTGGTCCCTCGGGACGCTCGATCCGGATTTTGAAGCGCGTCTCGAACGGATAGCGGGGCACAATCCGTTCGGCTTTGGGCTGTGCCTCCGATTCCGTGGGCATCAGCGCACGGTCCTTTTCCAGACGTGAGAAACTTCATCCTTCAAAGAGCGGCTCTTGCCTCGCCTGGAAGCGGGCAACTGGCCAATCGTTGGCCGCAAGCAACCTTGATGGTGACGGCTTATCACGAAGAAAATTCCCATCCTTCATCTTTCATTTTTCGATTGGTCCAGTGCTGCAATTGTTCGAAGAGCGCGGGCTCGATCGCGACAAAACGCAGGCCGGCCCGTCCGCCTACGTCGGCCCACACCAGGCGGCCTTTGCCTTGTATTACGGTTTCGCTATCCGGCAGCAAGAAGCTGAGCCCAAGCAAACCAGTGAAGTGAACGGGATCGGGAACGCTGTCCAAACCCATGCCTCCGGTACTCAAGTTGACGGCCTGCGCCTGACATTCCTTGCCGTTTGCGTTCTGGAGAGTCACAGGCAGGTTGACCTTGGCGCGGAAGAATTTTTGTTGTTCGTTACTGATGGTGCCGAGGTTGGCCCGGCGTTCTCCTGCGGGCGCGTCAATTTCATACTCGCGTAGCTTGCGGCTTAAGGTACGCCGCGAAATCCCAAGCTGCTCGGCGGCCTGGGCACGATGTCCGCCCGTGCTTTCGAGAGCGCGGATGATCATCTGCTCTTCCATGTTTTCGAGGTTTCCGAGCGGCATCGCGGAACTCGCCCGGGGCGCGGCAAGCGGTGCGCTGCAAAGCTCGGCCTGCACCTCGGCGAGACTGATCTGCTTGCCCGTTCCGGCCATGGCCAGCTGCGCAACCAGGTTACGCAACTCGCGGATGTTGCCCGGCCAGTCATTGGACTGAAGCGCGGCCAGGGCTTCGGCGGTGAAAGTCTTTCCCGGGACCTTCAGGGAGAGAAAGTGCTCCGCCAGCGCAATCACATCTTCCAGACGCTCGCGCAAAGGAGGCACACGCAACTGGAACTGGCTCAGGCGGTGGTAGAGGTCTTTGCGGAATTTTCCTTCTTTCACTGCGAGCTCAAGATCCTGGTTAGTGGCGGCGACCACACGCACGTCCACGATAATTTTGCGATTACCCCCGAGGCGGTAATAGGGAGCGCCGTCGAGAACACGCAGCAGCTTGACCTGAATTTGGGTCTGCAATTCGCCAATTTCGTCGAGAAAGATTGTGCCCTTGTCGGCAAGTTCGAAGAGGCCGGGCTTGGAGGCATCGGCGCCGCTAAAGGCCCCTTTTTCGTAGCCGAACAATTCGCTCTCGACGAGATGCTCGGGCAGGGCTGCACAATTGATATCGACCAGCGGCTTGTTGCGGCGATGCGAGGATCCGTGGATGGTGCGCGCAACCAATTCCTTGCCGGTACCCGTTTCTCCGACTACCAGAACGGTCTCGGTGTGGCCGGCCACACGATCGACCATGCCCATGAATTTGTGCATCAAGGGACTGGCCATGATGAACCGCGTGCCATCGATCTCGCGGCAGAGTACGTCGGCAGTCGCCGCGCCCACAGCCTCTCCGGACTCCGATTGACCTGTTTGTAACGCGCGCTCCAGCAGTTTCTTGTCGGTAATGTCGATGGCGAGTGCGACCATCCCGACTGCGACAGAGTCTGGGTCGCGCAGTAAGGTCACGGAGAGATGGGCGTACACGTCCTCGCCGGACTTGGCGCGTGAGCGCAGTTCACCCTCGAAGCGTCCCTTTTCGAGAACGGTAGGGATTACCTGCCGGGTGAAAAACACCTGTTCTTCGGGACGATATAGCCCAGTTATGCTCTTGCCAATAAGTTCTTCCGGTTCATAACCATACAGACTTACACCGCGGTTACAGGCCGTGATGTTGCCCTGCAAGTCGGTGGCGATAACGGCGTCGCGGAGCTGGTCGAGAATGGCTGCCGAAAAGGGGACTCCTGGCTCTGACGAGGGCGCACGGCCGCCTCGTTCTGCGAGAGCGGGTTGTCGATCCTTTGCGACGGGTTGAATCATACGGAAAGTGGCGTCGTCGCCATTGATGAGTTCCAGACTCCCTGGCGCGCAATTTAAATAAATCGCGTAGATCGACCGGAGCGCCAAGGCACCCTAGGACACGATGCTCCCACAACCCCGGCGACTTATTGAACGCCTTCGAACCTGGCCAGAAACCGAAGTAACGTGACCGAAGGGTCGCAGACCTACAACTGGGCGGGGTCTTTATTTACCCATTGCTGCACAACCGAATAGCATCTGAGCGCGGTTACTTTAGTAAGTAGGGACCATTCACTTACTGCTCTACTATTTAGCAAAATGACGCCTCGGCGCTACCCCTGAATACATGCTGACTCTTGCCTAGCCGAGGAGTAATCCAGCCCTGTGCGAGTAATCGACGGGGAAGGAGTTGGGCTCACGTCCCCGCGTTGGGCTCTGTCACAAACGACGTCGGCGCACCGGAAGCGGTGCGGTTGCGGAACAGATGAATAGCGGTTGGGAATCCGAAGCATGTCTAAGCGGGCGACATTGTTTATCGGAATGACGGCGGCGGTCGGGGCGTCGGTGTTCGCCTACGCGCTGGCCCACTGGCAGAATACCGGCCTGGAGCGTTTCATCTGCTACCTGATTATTGCGGTATTGTCGTCCGGCCTCAAGGTTCAAATTCCCGGCCTCGACGGCACCATGTCCGTCAACTTTCTGTTCATCCTGCTGGGCGTGCTTGAACTCAGCCTGCCCCAGACACTGCTCATCGGCTGTACAGCAACGCTGGTGCAATGCCTGTGGCAGGCGCGGCAGAAAATTGTTCCCGCCAAGGTTGTGTTCAACGTCTTCATGATGGCGAACGCGATCGCGCTTTCGTTTTTTGCCTATCACCGTCTGGCAAGTGTTCTCGGAGAAAAGACTCCGGTGCTGCTGGTGGTCACGGCGCTGCTGTTTTTCCTTGCCAACACATTGCCGGTTTCAGTGATTATCTCGCTGACGGAGGGTACGTCCGCGCGCAAGGTATGGTCGGAGTGCCACTTCTGGTCGTTTCCCTACTACCTGGTGGGGGCCGCCGTGGTCTTCATGGTTGGATTCGTCAACCAGTATGCGGGCTGGCAGACGGCGCTCCTGGTGCTGCCTCCCATTTACTGGGTCTATCGCTCATACCGGCTGTATTTGGGAAAGCTGGAAGCCGAGAAGAAGCAGGTAGAGATCGAAAAGCAGCACGTGGAAGACGTTGCTTCCCTGCACTTGCGCACCATTGAGGCGCTGGCTCTTGCGATCGAAGCGAAGGATCACACAACGCAACGGCACTTGCAGCGGGTGCGGGTTTTCGCGGTGGCGATCGCAGAGGAGCTTGGACTTTCGGAAGACGAGATCGAGGCTCTGCGGGCCGCCGCTTTGCTGCACGACATCGGCAAGCTGGCGGTTCCCGAACACATCATCAACAAGCCTGGGAAGCTGACACCGGAAGAGTTCGAAAAGGTGAAGATTCACTCGATCGTAGGTTCGGACATTCTGGAGCGGGTGGTATTTCCCTACCCGGTCGCGCCGATCGTGCGCGGACATCACGAGAAGTGGGATGGCACAGGCTATCCGGACGGATTAAAAGGCGAAGAAATCCCGATCGGTGCTCGAGTACTCGCCGCGGTCGACAGTCTGGACGCGCTGATTTCCGACCGCCAATATCGCAACGCTCTGCCGCTCGACGCCGCGATGGAGAGAATTGCTGCCCTGTCGGGGACATCTTTCGATCCGAAAGTGATTGAGATTCTGAAACGCCGTTACGTCGAACTGGAGAGGATGGTGCAAGCGCAGCCGGAGAATGCCGCGGCTGCCGGGACTTCGTCCAGGATTCCACTCGGGAGAGGCCTGGCTCCCGCCGCAGGTTGCGAAGAAACTTCGACCGGGATTTCTGGAGGCGATGCCAGTTTTCTCTCCTCGATTGCGGCCGCGCGCCAGGAAGCGCAAACCATGTTCGAACTCAGCCAGGACCTGGGCAACTCCCTGAGTCTGGGCGAGACGCTCTCCGTACTTTCCATGCGGCTGCGACGGCTGATTCCTTACGACTCGATGGCGGTGTTTCTCAACAAGAACGGCCGCCTGATCCCGGAACTGGTCAGCGGCGACAATTTCCGGATTCTTTCGTCTCTCAATATTCCCGTGGGAGAGGGGCTGTGCGGCTGGGTGGCGGAGAATCGCAAGCCCATTATCAACGGGAATCCGCAAATGGAATCAGGCTATGTGCCCGAACGCGACAAATATACGACGCTGCGTTCCGCGCTCGCGGTCCCACTCGAAGGCCTGAATGGCGTGGTTGGTGTGCTGGCGATGTACCGGGCGGATCGCGACGCCTTTACGGCTGACCATCTGCGAATTCTGCTGGGCGTAAGTTCGAAGATTGCTCTGTCGGTGGAAAATGCACTGAAGTACCAGCAAGCGGAAAATTCCGCGACCACCGACTACCTGACCGGATTGCCGAATGCCCGTTCGCTGTTCGTGCATCTGGCGCGCGAGCTAGCACGTTGCCGCCGCACCGGTACGGCGCTGGCCGTGATGGTCTGCGACTTGGACAATTTCAAGCAGATCAACGATCTCTACGGCCATCTGGAGGGAGACAAACTGCTAAGGGATTTTTCCGGACACCTGAAGGAGATGTGCCGTGGCTACGACTATGTGGCGCGCATGGGCGGAGACGAATTCGTAGTGGTCGCGCCCGGCCTGAAGCCGGATGCGGCCGAGGAGAAGGCTCGACGCCTGAATCAGCTGGCCGTGGATTCGGGACGGAAAGTCGCAGGACGCAATCTGATTGCGCTCAGCGTGGGTATCTCATTCTGCCCGGAAGACGGTTTCGATCTCGAGCAACTGCTGGCCGCTGCGGATCGCCGCATGTATTCGGTGAAGCAGATTCACCACGAAGAAGCCGAGCGCGAGACCCGACCGCCAGATTCGCAGTCGCGCGGCGCAACGGTGAATTAGGACGCCGCCATGCTGCTTTGGAGAATCGCGCGACACGTGCTGTCCATCGTTGGGATCGTGCTGCTCGGTGGGCTGATCTCGGCGACTCTGGTGCGACTGGCCCCGGGCTTCGATACCGACGAGCATCAGCTTGATCCCAGTCTGAGCGCAGAAAGCGTGCGCGCGCTCCAGGAATCGCGGGCGGGCGAACACAACATCCTGCGGTACTACGCCTCGTATCTGCGGGGCGCTCTGCATGGCGACCTGGGAGTCTCGCATACCCTGGGGCAGCCGGTGCAGACTCTGCTGCGCGATCGCTGGCCGGTTACGCTGCGGGTCGCAGGCTTCGGACTTTTGCTGGGGTGGCTGCTGGCGACCGCGTTGGCGTTCAGTGTCTCTCTCGCACGCTTCGCGGCTTATGAAATTCTCGGCACCACGGTGAGCGGCGCCTTTCTTTGTATTCCCGCAGCTGTATTAGCGCTGCTGTCGGTGATTTTCAACGCGCCGGGGTATCTGGCGATTGGCCTGATTGTGTTTCCCAAGATTTATCGCTACTCGCGAAATCTGCTGGCGAAAGCGTATGCGATGCCGCATATCACGGCGGCGCGGGCCAAGGGTTTAAGCGAGGTGCGCATCCTGTTGTGGCACGTGCTGCCCGTAACGGGACCACAGATGATCGCACTGGCGGGCATCACGGTGAGCATTGCTCTCGGAGCAAGCATTCCGGTGGAGTCGTTGTGCGGACTGCCAGGCATCGGACAACTTGCGTGGCAGGCGGCGCTGGCGCGCGATCTGCCGTTGCTGGTGAATGTAACAGTTCTCGTTACGCTGGTTACCTTGCTGGCCAATTCCGGGGCCGATGTAATTGTTCACATGGCGAGGTCTCGGGAAGCATGAGCGCAGCCCGCAAGCTGGCGTGTGTCGTGGTGCTGGCGGTATGCGCAGCGTCGCTGGCCGCGCCGTGGCTTGCGTCGGCGGGATACGCCAAGCAGTTTCGGGAAGCGCCCGGGTCTCCACCCTCGCGGCAGCATCTGCTAGGCACAGACGAAATTGGCCGTGATCGCTTTGCGCGCGTTCTCTACGGCACACGCATCTCGCTTCTGTTGGCTCCGGCGGCGGCGCTGATCTCGACATTGCTGGCAGCACTGGTGGGCGGGCTGGCGGGATACCTGGGCGGAGTCTGGTTGCGCATCGCGACCGGACTGACAGACTTGTTTCTGTCCTTGCCTTGGCTCTTCCTTCTGATTACGGTGCGCGCGGTGTTGCCGCTCGATGTTTCTCCAGTGTCGTCCGTTCTGATTACATTTCTCATCCTTGGGCTGCTGGGATGGGCCGCGTCGGCACGCGTTCTTTGTACCAGCGCGCGGGCTCTGCGGAGTTCCGATTTTGTCGTGCAGGCTCGCGCTTCGGGATTGCATGGATCGCGGCTCTTTTTTGTTCATGTGCTGCCGAATTTGAAGCCGGTCTTGTATGCGCAGTTCTGGATTTTGATTCCAGTGTTCATCCTGAGTGAGGCGAATCTGGGGATTCTAGGTCTCGGCGTTGCAGAGCCGTTGCCCTCGTGGGGAAGCCTTCTGCGGGAACTGGAAGGATTGGTGTCGTTCCGCGAAGAGCCATGGCGGCTGGTGCCTTTGATCCTGCTGATTGTTGTCATGACATCGTTCCAAATGGTTTTGTCGAAAGAGGAGGTGGCCGCATGATCTGCCGCCGCATTTGTTTACGCACTTTTCTTTGTTTCGCGCTGCTGTGCAGCGTTGCCTTTGCCCAGAGCGGAAATGAACTGCGATTCTGCCTGCGCGCTGAGCCGAAAACATTCGATCCGCTCAAGGTGGACGACGACGCCTCGCTTACTCTCCGCTATTTGACGGGTGGAGTGTTGATCCGGGCGAACCGCCAGACGCAGGCGCTGGAGCCGGAACTGGCCGAGTCTTGGAAGGTGTCGAAGGATGGCAAGGAGATTACGTTCAAGCTCCGGCAGGGGTTGCGCTTCTCCGACGGGAGCCCGTTTTCCGCTGAAGACGTTGCCTTCACCGTGAACCGTCTGATGAATCCGGCGTTACATTCCTCGACCGGAGACGCATTCCGTTCGGGCAATAGCACGGTCGCCACAAAGATCCTTGGGCCAAATCAAATCTCGGTGACGTTCTCCGCTCCGGTCATCGGACTTGCCGGGCTATTTGACCAGGTGGCGATGGTGTCGTCGCACGCCGCTAACAAAGAAGGGGCGGTGCTGGGGCCGTTCATGGTCGCGGAATATAAGCCGGGGTCAAGCGTGCTTCTGAAGCGTAATCCGAACTACTGGAAGAAGGATGTACAGGGCCGCCAGTTACCCTACTTGGACTCGATCCGGCTGGACATTCAGCCCAATCGCGATGTGGAAGTGCTGCGTTTCCGGCGCGGAGAGCTCGACCTCATCAACTCCATCGACACGGAATACTATGACCGACTGGCCGCGAGTTCTCCGTCGGTGGTGCACGATGCCGGGGCTTCGCTCGACTCGGAGTTCATGTGGTTCAACCAGGTCGCGAACGCTCCCATTCCCGCATACAAGCGGAACTGGTTCCGCTCGACTAACTTCCGGCGGGCGGTTTCGGAAGCGATCAACCGCGCGGATCTGAGCCGGGTCGTGTTCAATGGACACGCCCAGCCGGGCGTGGGCCCGGTTTCTCCGGCAAACAAATTCTGGTTTAACAACCACCTCAAGGCCGAGTCGTACTCGACCCAAGCTGCGCTCCAGCGGCTACAAGCGGGCGGATTCACGTTGCAGAACGAAACTTTGCGCGACAAGGATGGCAACGCGGTTGAGTTTTCCATTGTGACCAACGCCGGCAACAAGTCACGCGAGCGGATGGCGGTCATGATTCAGGAGGATCTGGGCAAGATCGGCATCAAGGTCAATGTGGTCACGCTCGATTTTCCGTCGTTGATCGAGCGCATCGCTCAGAAATCCAATTATGAAGCTGCCATGCTTGGGTTTCAAAACGTCGATCTCGATCCCAACGGACAGATGAATATCTGGTTGAGTTCGGCCGAGAATCACGCGTGGAATCCGCAGCAGAAAACTCCCGAAACCGCATGGGAAGCGGAGATCGACCGGCTGATGCGCGAGCAAGCTTCGGCGTCCGATCCGAAGAAACGAAAGGCAGCCTTCGATCGCGTGCAGGAAATCGTTTTCGAGCAGGCGCCGTTCATCTACCTCATCAATAAAAATGCGCTCTCGGCGATTTCCACCGCGGTGGAGGGGGCGACGCCGGTGATTTTGAGTCCGCAGACGTACTGGAACGCGGAACGGCTCACGCTCCATTCCAACGCCCAGGCCAGCCGATGAACGATGCAACCGAAAACCTGCTCTCCGCGCGGGTTACGGTCCGTTATCCGGGAAAGGCTCCGGTGCTGAGCGAGGTTGCAATCGACATTGCTCCCGGCGAAGTTCTGGGATTGGTCGGACAGAGCGGCTCCGGTAAAAGCACACTCGCGATGGCGATTCTCGGGCTACTGAGCCGCAAGCGCGCTACGGTGGAAGGCAGCATCATCTTTCGGGGCGCGGACTTACTAAAGATGCGGGAACGCGATCTGCGCAGCCTGCGTGGACGGTCGCTTAGCCTGGTGCTTCAGAGTCCCCTTTCGTCGCTGAATCCCGCGCTTAAAATTCGTACTCAACTCAAAGAGGCTTGGCGCGCTCACGCCGACGGCACTGGCACGGATTGCGAGGCAGCGATCCAGTCGGCGATGACCAGTGTCAGCCTGCCTGCGGGCCCGGACTTCCTGCGAAAATATCCCGCGCAAGTCAGCGTAGGACAGGCGCAGCGCGTGCTGATCGCAATGGCCGTTATGCACCGGCCGGCGCTACTGGTAGCCGATGAAGCGACCAGCGCACTGGATGTGATTACCCAGTCAGAAATTCTGGAGTTGTTCGCGCATCTGAATCGCGAGATCGGAATGTCGATTCTCTACATATCGCACGATCTGCCGTCGGTGGCAGGAATCTGCCAGCGCATCGCGATTCTTCACGAAGGGCAGATTGTCGAGTGCGGGCGGACGGAGCAGATCTTCACGGCACCCTCTCATCCGTATACTCGCCGTCTGATGTCGTCCCTGCCGCGGGTACCAGTTCCCGGTTCCCAATTCTCAGTTCTCAGTAAGAGCTCCGGGGTTTAACTTCGGTTCCCAGTTCGACAATCCTCATCGCGCCTCCGTTACTTCAGCTTCTTAAACGCTCTCTGCCAGGCCTGATCGACGTCAGCTATCTTCGGCTGACCCTTCTTGGCCAGCGCTTGCAGCTCGGTGGAAAACGGCTTCGGCGCGGAACTCCCCATCAGATCCCAAAACGGTTGGGACGAGTTGTCTTGTAGGAAGGCCCAATCAAGTGCATCCAGATTCTCCACCATCTTGAGAAAATCTGTCTTCGAGATTTGATCGCGAGTCATGGCCGGGTTCAATTTCCTCAATTCGATTTTCAGGTCCACGATTCTTGCGGAAGCAATCAAATTCTCGCCGGCTGGATGGTGGAATTTATCCACTTCCTTCTTGAAACTCGGGTCACACACGTAGAAGCAATCGAATTGCTGTGCCGTATAGTTGGACATTAACATCCGGAAGATTTCCGCTTGTTTCTTGTTCTGCAAATTTGTCTGCATCATCCTTATCGGCTGTATCGAGCCTGGAGTGGCGGGTGCGGGACAGGCTACGCACTTTCGATCCGGCGGGATTGTCACGTCGTTTTGCGATCCTCGGATAGGCTCATCCGCGAAGATAGTAAACCTGTCTTGCGCCCAGTAGGCCCGGAACTCGGTCTTGTATTCCTCCAGAATGCTCTTGGAATCCTGCAACGTCGCTGCGTGCAGATGGGACCAGTCCGCAACATGCACGCCCTCATGCGACAACGTGTCCCGTAACTCATCTTTTGTCACGGGAGTTGTTTCCAGGTAGAGAGCGACATCAGCTGTCGACCACGGTCTTGGCGGAGCAGGTGGTGGGGCCGCTGGCGCTGGCTTTGCCGGAGCGGGCTGACCGGGAGCTACTTCAACCTTGGGCGGAAGTGTGGAGATCTGCACCGGGGGAGGGACTTTTCTCGTGGCTCCCGCCTCGCCTGGATCAGGTCTGTCAATCCCTGGTCCACCCCCTGGATCGCCGCCGCTGGGAATAATGTAATCCCCTTCGATCTTCGGGTAGGCCACACGGGCATCAAAGTAAGCCGGCTTGGCCTTTGTAGAGTAATGCGTGGGAGTAAGAATGGTTAACGTCATTTTCTTGGCATCCAGCAGCTCGATCACGTTGCGAAAGATGTTATTGATCGCAGTCGGCTGCGATGGATCAGTCTTTATTTTGCGCGCGTCATCCAGCAGCACGGCAACGTGTTTCTGCTGTTCTTTGTGCAGATTAACGGCCACCTGCTTTTTTTTCTCTTCCTCCTCTTTTTTCTTCTTATCGTCCGGCGATGGTTGCCGTTGCAGGTGAGTGGGATTTGATAAACCACCCTGCTGGATCACGTGTGCCAGCTCATGACCTAGCAATCGCTTGCCCGCGATTGTCTCGGGCGCGAATCGCCCCGGCCCGAATACAACACTGTTTCCCACCGTATAAGCCTGCGCCTGTATCGTCTGTGCGGAGTCGGCTGCCTTGGCATCGGTGTGCACTCTTACCTGGCTGAAATCGTGTCCAAAGCGCGGCTCCATAAACGCTCGTGTGCCAGGATCAAGCGGCCGCCCCGAGGATCGCAACACCTCATGAACAATCGGCGGGGCCACGGCAAGACCTGTGCTCCCCGGCGCCTCCGCCTTCATTTGCACGTGTGCGTGTTCATCGTCCTTGTCTTTGTGTTCCGCATTGCAGTCAGCACAAACTCCACCACAAGCACATTTGCGCTGCACGCTCGGGACGCCCCCGGCGGTCGCATGATCAATCTCTTTCGATGCCGACACCAATAAGAGGTGCCTCCCTGGCATGCGTATCACCTGGTCGGCGACTCGATCTGCTTCCTGCTCATGAGCGTCGCCCTGTGTGTTAACCATCAACTTACGCTGAAGCATGAGTTTAGGACGGAAGCCCGGCGGATAGATGGGGACGGAGCTGAAATGGAAATTGTTTTTAAGCGTGACTGGAGCTTCGCCGGACTCTGGCTTGGCCCCGCCGATCATGGCCTGCCGTTGCAGTAGCGGAGCCTGATTTTCGATGGAACCTTGGGCTTCCAGTCCGGAGTCATGCCTGGGACCGAGCGGGCGTCTTTGCAGGTGCCATGCAGGAACGCAAGCGCTGTTCAGCGCGCTTTGTCTGGGTGCTGTGATGAGCGACTTCACGTCCGTGTCCTCCTGCAATCGGCGTGCGCCATCGATATGGATTGTCAATTCTACAGCGATTGCGGGGAGGGGGTGATTGCAAAATGGCCAAAACATCGCCCGTGGTTGGCGATGCCTTCACCTGATAGAGAAAATCAATCTCAGATCACGGCCGCGCAAATGCCACTGTTTCAGAAATGCACTTGGTCACCATCCCCGTTTTCATCCCGCCCCAGCCCGTGCCAGAGAGAAACCCTCATAGGAGAACTCAAGGTTGTACTGAGAACTGAAAACCGGGAACTGAGAACTGGTTACTCGAGTAACCACGTCCCGCATAGCGGGACAAAGTGGCTCACCGCCCCGGCAAGGGGACAAACTGTCCAGTTTTACCTCTGTCCCGTCTACATACAAGTCTTTACAATCAACAACTTACGGCAGATCAGTTGGCGATGCCCGTGCATAGTAAGTAGCGAGTTGTAGCGGGCTGTGTGTCCGCAAAGGACTTACAAAAATGATTGCACACCGAAAGAAGAAGTCGAACAAGCGCAACGAACGCCACGGAGCAGCGTGGGGCGGGGGGCGCTTCCTACTTCTGGGCCTGATTCTGGCTGCGAACCTGTCGTTCGCCCAGAAGTTCCGCCCAGTCTCCGACGGCGGCAACTCCGGATTCAATGCGAAGTTGTCGCCCGATCTTGCTGAGATGTTGAATAGCAAGAGCGGAGCGATGCGCGTCATCGTCACGTACAAAAACGCTCCGGGCGCGAAACAGATGTCGCGTGCCCAGGGCCGGGGCGCGAAACTGAACAGTCGTTTGTCCTTAGTCAACGCGGGCGCGTTCACGATGTCGCCGGCCGGGATTCGGGCTTTGGCCAACGATAGCGATGTCGCCTACATTTCGCCGGACCGGAAGCTGAAGGGGATGGACGACCTCACGGACTCAGCGGTGGGCGTCAGCACTGCCTGGAATTCTGGTTACGACGGCAGCGGCATTGGCGTAGCCGTCGTGGATAGCGGGATCAACGACAACCACGCCGACCTGGAAGACTCTTCCGGCTATTACTCGCGCGTGTTATACCACCAGGATTTCACTGGGACTTCGACCTCGAATAGCAGCGGTGCGACCTGGGACCTTTACGGTCACGGCACACACGTCGCGGGCATTATCGGCGGTAACGGAGCCTGGTCTGGCGGGCGGTTCGCCGGAGTTGCGCCTAATGTCAACCTGATTGATCTTCGCGTACTCGACAAGAACGGATCCGGATCCGACAGCATGGTGATCGGGGCCATTCAACGCGCGATCCAACTGAAGAACACCTACAACATCCGGGTTATCAACCTGTCCCTGGGCCGCGGTATCGCGACCGGGTATGCCAACGATCCTCTCTGTCAGGCGGTAGAATCCGCGTGGCGTGCCGGGATCGTGGTAGTCGTGGCGTCGGGCAACTACGGCCGTTTGAGTGTGAACGGCAGCAACGGATACGGCACGGTCACCGCGCCTGGCAACGATCCGCTGGTCCTCACCGTGGGCGCGATGAAAACCATGAACACCGCCACGCGCACCGATGACCAGATGGCCAGCTACAGTTCAAAGGGGCCGACCACGTTCGATCACGTTGTGAAGCCGGATCTCGTGGCCCCAGGCAACAGTGTGGTCTCTGTGATTGACCACGGCAGCACCCTTGAAGCTCTGCATCCGGCCAACAAGCGCGCGGGAAGCAACCCATCGTACCGTCCGTATTTCGTGTTGAGCGGGACCAGTATGGCGACTCCGGTGGTGGCTGGCGCGGTCGCACTCCTCCTGGACCAGAACGCCGCCTTGACGCCCGATCAGGTGAAGGCTCGTCTGATGAAGACGGCCTACAAAACGTTCCCGACCTCCACGGTCTCGACGGATGCGACGACGGGGCAGACATTCACTTCCTATTACGACGCCTTTACGGTCGGCGCGGGCTATTTGGACATCGGGGCCGCACTCGCGAGCACCGAACTGGCGCCCGCTGCGACGGCATCGGCTCTATCGCCCAGCGCCGTCTATAACCCGGCGACCGGCACGGTTTCGATCGTGAACGGAAGCTCCGTGGTATGGGGCACGTCGGTCGTTTGGGGCAGTTCGGTAGTTTGGGGCAACTCCGTGGTCTGGGGCACCAACGTCGCCGGAAACTCCGTGGTCTGGGGTACGTCGGTGGTCTGGGGCAGCTCGGTCATGAGCGGCTTCAGCGTGGTTTGGGGCACGAGCACAGGCTCGGACGGCGCCTCCAGCGTGGTTTGGGGAAGCTCCGCCGTAGACGCTGTTGACGCACTTTCGGTCGGCGTTGATGGCGACGAGTAATTGAGTCGTGTGAAACCTGACGAAAGGAGAAAATACATGACATACACACGACTCACAAAGACATTCATCGGCTTCATGGTCTTCGCGGCAGCCGGGACTATCGGCGACGCGGTTCTCCAGGGACAAGGCTGGCATCCCTGGCTGGCGACAGCCCTGCTGCTCGCCGCAGTGGGCACCTCGCGGATGAAAGTGACCATCCCGGGCATTACAGGAAACATGTCGGTGAACCTGCCATTCCTGCTGATGTCGGTGATCACGCTGAGCGCGACGGAGTCGATCTTAATCGCCTGCGCGTGCGCGATCATGCAAACGCTGCCGAAGGATGGTGGCGCAGTGAAACCGGTTCGCGTGCTGTTCAACGTCAGTATGATGACGTTCGCGAGCGGAGCCGCCGGGCTGCTCTTTCACCAGCACGTTCTTAGCAAACTGGGCTGGATGTCAGCTCCAGTACTGATGGCAGCCACTACCGCTACGTTCTTTCTAGGCCAGACGTTGCCTGTGTCTGTCATCGTGGCCTTAACCGATGGCGGCGCGGTGCGGCGGATCTGGACCAACATTGCCCAGATGTCATTCCCGTACTACGTGGTCAGCGCAGGTGTAACATCGATGGTTCATTCGGCCGGCCAGCATATCGGCTGGTTGTCCGCACTGCTGGTGGTGCCGGTGATGTACGCGATTTACCGGTCGTACCGGCTGTACTTCGCACGCGCCGTGCAAGCAATGTCTCGTCCCATGACGATGGCCGCGACGGTGGGAGCGGGCAGCTAATTTCCTTGAGTGGAAGGACAAGGAGCGCGTTCGCCAGGGGAATTTGCCGGCGCAACGCGCCCTTGCTGTTTCAGGCGGACTTTTCCGGCTCCGGCGGTGGCATCATCTTCATCATGCCCCACTCGACCAGGCTCGGAAACAACTGATACAGCTTCACCACCGGATGCATGGTCCAAGGGACGATCACTTCGCGTTTCCGCTTGCGATATCCGTCATACACCGCGCGCGCCACTCGCTCGGCCGAGATACCGCGGACCGACTGGGGACGCGTGCTGCCGCGCCGGACGGCAATCATGTTCTTGCCAAAATCGGTGGCTACGTATCCCGGACAAACCGTGAGCAGGTGGATATTGTCGCCGCGCAATTCCAGCCGGGCGCCCTTCCCAATTGCATTCATGGCAAACTTGCTGGCCGAGTAGGCGGTGCCGAAAGCGATCGGGATGTGGCCAGCGACGCTGGAAATGTTGATGATGGCTCCACCGCCCGCCGCCCGCATCACCGGGACGACGGCTTGCAGGCAAGCGATCGCGCTGAACAGATTGGTGTCGAACAGATCGCGGCAGGCCGGCATCGACATCTCCGCAACTGTATCCTGCATACCCGCGCCCGCGTTGTTGATCCAGACATCGATGCGGTTGAAATGGTGCATCGTGAGCCCGAGCGCGCGGTCGATCTCTTCGCGATGGCGTACATCGCAGGCCATGGCCACGGTGCGTTCAGTGTGTCCGATGCGGAGGCGGGCGGCTTCGGCACGGGTCGCATCGCGTGACAGCAGCACGATGCTGGCGCCTTGCTCGGCAAAAACTTTGGCAATCGCTTCCCCAATTCCCATGGAAGCGCCCGTGACGACGACAACTTTCCCTTGCATCATGGCGACTCTTGTATCTCCTAGAGTGCAGCCGAGTCAACCGCTGGCGTAAAATCGCCGCAGGAGACGCTGTGAGTCTGCTGTTGCCTCTGTTTCCGCTCGATCTGGTGCTATTGCCGGGCGTTCCTCTGCCTCTGCATGTCTTTGAACCACGCTACAAGGAAATGATCGCCGAGTGCCTGGATGAGAAGAAGCCCTTCGGCGTAGTGCGCGCTTCCTCGAGCGGAGTCGCGGACATCGGTTGCACAGCAGAGATCGTCGAAGTTACGAAGCGCTATGACGACGGCCGGATGGATATCCTGACGCGCGGAGTCGAACGCTTTGAAGTACTTCAGGTCCACGAGGAACGGCCGTTTCTCGAGGCGGAGTTTACGGTGATCGAAGACGAACCGGGCACGCCCTCTTCGGACCTGGTCCAACAGGCGGTCCGTCTGCACGCGGAAATTGCCAAGCTGGCCGGGGGCGATGCCAACGGTCCGGCGGAGAGCGCCGAGCATCTTTCCTTTCTGCTGGCCGGCTCGCTCCCCCTCGACCTCGACTTCAAACAAAACCTGCTCACAACTCTCTCG
>Ga0137410_10001189_pt1 | contig 17923 bp, 15 predicted proteins | sample CZODoug1_16funga_FD_108878 | JGI IMG/M metagenome (GOLD analysis project Ga0137410, IMG submission 108878) | Vadose zone soil fungal communities from Angelo Coast Range Reserve, California, USA - CZODoug1_16fungal (Illumina Assembly) | ecosystem: Environmental > Terrestrial > Soil > Vadose zone... | reverse complement strand
TATCGAAGGATGGTCGCCTGCGCGCAGGCCGCCGAAGCCGCCACGGCCAAAACAATCGGAAAGAGCCGCGCGATATGACTGCCGCGGACGCGGCAGGATAGCGGCACCGGCGCTACTCGCGCTGCAGCCGGCACTCGGTCTCGACCGATAGTACCGGCTTGCCCTTGGGCGGGGGACGCCTCAGAACCCGGAGTTGGCGGTAGCCCTCCTTTGCGCACGTGATGACGACGTCGCTGGGGCTGATTTCTTTCTTGAAGCCGCGCACCTTGTAACCGCCGGTCGCGTTGGTACGCGTCACGAGCGTCAGGCTGGTCTTGTAGCTTGCGGACACCTTCGCGTCCCGTACCGGTGCGCCGCGCTCGTCTTTGACGAAGCCGAAGTACGCCGGCCCCTCGTCCGGGGCATGATCGTCGGGCCCGAAACCCTCGCCCCCCGCCCGCGCGCCCGACGGCGCCCATGCCACGGCCACCGCCAGGAAGGCGAGCAAGCAAAAGGATCGGGTCGGGCGTGTCACGCTTTGTGAAAAGTGGATCGTGGGTCGTGGGTTGTGGGCCGCGCCCTGGCTGTCACCTCAGGAAGTAAATCCTGAGGATGTAGCAAAAGGCCACCATCACCGCCAGCGCGACGACCCAGGTCCAGCCGGGCCACAGCCGGCGCGTCACGGATTCCGGAAGCAGCGCCGCGAGCACGCCCGCCAGGAACGCGGCAATGCCTGCCGTCGCCAGCCAGCCGTACCAGTACATCGCGGGGCCTTCTTTCGGCTGCTGCACTCCCGCTCCGAATTCGCTGATCGCGGGGTGGTAGGTGAAGAGCGCGTAGTTCTGCTCGACGGCGATCACGTACGCAATCGCATACACCACCGCGAAGACGATCGAGAAAGCCGCAAACGAGCGCGGCGGGGTCATGACCCGAACCCGCGAATGTTATTGAGGATGTGCCCCACCAGGAAGTTCCACCAGACGATGAAGGCAATCGTCGCGGTCAGCAAGGCGCGGGTGCGGTCATGCTCCCCGGCCAGCGGCTGGCGCCAGTAATGCCAGTACGCCGGCAGTATTCCCAGGCCGACCGCGGCAAAGTGCTCCTTCAGCTCGAACGCGCCCGTCTGCTTCCACAGCCCCATCTGCTCGACGACCACTCTCGCTTCGACCCGGTACTCCGGATAGATGATCCCGCCGAGCATGAAGGTGAGCAGGTAGAGCACGATAATCGCGTTCACGTAGGAAGTGCCGGGCACCGCGCGAAAGCGGCCGACGAAAGAGCCGGCCGGCTTGCGCGCGGGCACCCATACGCTTACCGCCTGGTGAGTAATCGCCCCCAGCAGCGCAACCGCGAGCAAGCCGTGAACGATCAGCAGTAGAGTCGTCGTGTTCATGCAGCGCTGATGTGATTCCTCAGTCGAGCGGCTCGAGCTTGACGAGGGAAGCGCCGTGGTTGCTGCCGACCCAGAACGTGACCGGGTTCGTCGAGTTGTCCACGAACACCCTGCGGATGTTGGTGGACCGCGGCAGGAGGTACTCCACGAACTGCCCGTTCTTCGTATTGAGCCGCGTGACGCGGTCGTTCAGCATCGAGCCAGTCCACGCTTCGCTGTTCTTGTCCAGCGCCACGTCGTACGGTCCCGACCAGGGTGTCGGCACTTCCCACTCCTGGAAGCGCTCGGCCTTCGTGTCGAACATCGCGATGCGGTTGCCGCGGTACTGGCCGAACCAGATGCGATCCTGCGCATCCATGATGCCGCGGCGCGGCCCCGAGCTCTTGGTGGGCGTCTCGTAGAGCGTGACCTGCTTGGTTTTCGCGTCGATGCGGCCAATGGTTTCACGGCCGATGTCGGTGAACCAGGCGTTGTTCTGCGAATCGGAGATCACGTCGTAGATGTTGTGCCCGACCGGTGCTTCCTTGAACGGCTCCCAGGTTTCCCAGGCGCCGGTCTTCAGGTCCACGCGGTGCACGCCGGCAAAGCCGTTGTTCTGCGTCCATACCTTGCCGTCCACGCCGATGTTGAGCGGGCTGGTCATGTTGACCTGGGTATTGGGCCGGTTCCACTCGGCGGGTATCGGCCACACCTGCATCTTCTCGCTCTTGGTGTCGAGCTTGCCGATAGCCGCCTGGTACATCATGCCCACCCACAGATTTTCATCCCGGTCCATGCGAATGGACAGCGCGCCGAGGGGCGAGCCTTTCTTCAACTCGGGCGTGCTGATCTCGGCCAGCGTACCGGTCTTCGGGTCGAACTTGCCGATGTTCTGCGCGCCGAAGTCGGTATACCAGACCATCCCCCTCGAATCGACCACCACGTCGTGCGGCTGGATCGTCGGGCGCGGCAGGTCCCACTCGGTGATAACGACGCGCGTCGCCCGGCCCTTCGGGCGCGGGAAGGGCTTCAGCTCGTACGTCCAGGATGTCCCGTTGGCACTCTGGTTGATGCTGGAAAAATACTCGGCGTTCGCGCGGAACAGCTTCGCCCGGTCCTCGCCGACGAGGTCGGTGTCGCGGCCGGTCAGCCGTTTTTGCGGCCGGAGCGTCGTGCTCTGGTTGGCATAGGTTCCCATGCGCTGGATCGTCTGCACGAAGGCATCGGGATCGTGCCGGGAGCGCACGATGCGCTCGAGCGTGTGGCAACTGACGCAGTTGAGCAGCGGCCGCTTCTGCTGCGGCGTGCCGGGTGCGCTGTGGAGCCACTCGGCGTTCGTGAGCTGCGCAGCGAGGTCTTTCGTTTTCACCAGCTTGAGATCGGCCGTCGCAGCGCCTTTCGCCGGGACTTCCACAGCCGCCGGGCTGGAGAGGTCGTAACCGGCGGCGCGGATGGTAATCGTATTCTTGCCGGGCTCGAGCCTGGCCGCGGGAAAGCGGTAGCGACCCTTGTCGTCGCTGACCACCGTGATGGTCTTGTTCGAGCCGTCCTTGCGGGCGTTCACCAGCACGCCTTCCATGGCGCCCTCCTCCGCGGAAGTCACCGTGCCGGCGAGCCCATCGGCCTGGGCGGCCGCGGGATTGGCGTGAAACAATCCGAAAACGAGTGCGGCGGCTGCCGCCATTAAACTAACCCGGGTCCGCATGGTAGCTCTCCTCCGTTAAGGTTGCTGAGCCACTTCCCCGAAGATCGTTCTTCTTATAGTTGCCGCCCCATCGTAGCACCGCGCCCGGTGGGGCTTCAATCGAATCCGGCGCTTACCTCGCGAGGGGGTCGGGCCGCAATTGGAACCGCACGACTTTGGGCGGAGTGCCCTTGCCGCCTTCGCCATGGAACATGGTCCTCGTGCCATACGTGGACCACAGCCCCTTGCCCTTCCAGCCGGCATTCGGGTCGTCGATGCGCCCGTCCATCCACTTGGCAAAGTAGCCGATGGGATACGGCACGCGCAGGGTGACGAACTTGCCGTCCACCAGGGCCAGCATCGCATCGTTGAGATTGCCGGTGGCGATCGGCACGTCCTTGCCCAGGCCGAACGTGTCGAATTGGTCCACCCAGGTGTAGTAGCTGGCTTCCGCGCTGCCGGAATCCGGTACGTCCCTGAATTGCGGCCCGGGCAGCGCATGGAGCATCCAGCCCTCCGGGCAATGCTTGCCCGTCGCGGCAGCCGGCCCATTGAGCGGGGCCTTGCACTTGCGGCGGTCGAAAGCGGCGAGGTGCCCGCTGGCCATCGATGACCAGGCTATGCCGTTACGATCGACGTCCATGCCGCGGAATCCGTACGCCGGGAACGGCGGCTCGTAGATTTCCGTCAGCGCGGTTTCGGAGGGGTTCGACCCGGGGGCGACCCGGACGAGATAGCCCGGGAATCCGCTGAGCGAGGATCCCCAGATGGAACCGTCCACCGGGCTGACCGCGATGCCGTAGTAGTTCACCGCGACCCGTTTGTCCTTGGTCGGATCCACGGGCTGGTTGGGCTCGACGTATTCATCACGCTTGCCGTTGCCGTTGGTATCGAGGATGAAGGGCGTCCAGCCCTGCGCCCGTTCCTCATCACCGGTCTCATCGAACGCCTTCCGGTTGATCCAGCCGAGTACGCCGTTGCCGCCGCCGCCGCTGGAAAGCCACAGCGTGTTGTTCGCGTCTTCCGCGAACACGAGGTGATGCGTGGGAAAGCAGGTGCTGATCAACGCGAACTTACCGCTCTTCGGGTCGTACATGGAAACATGACGGGTAGATCGCTCCATCGGGAAGATCTTCGCCGACGGGTGGCTCGAGCCTTTCCGGCAGAACGCGGGGTTCTCCGGAGCGCGCACCCTCGCGGTAAACCAGACCCGTCCCTGCTCGTCCATCATCGGGTTATGCATGCTGGTCTGGCTGTCCCAGATAGCCTCCTCTCCCCAGTAGGGGGAAGGCGCCATCGTGTTCTGCCTCGAAGAGGGCGTATTCGGATCGCGGACCGGGTGCTTCACTTCGGTCGCAACGTGGCGCACCGGATCCAGGATGGGCACCCAGTCCGTGCTGTCTTCCGGTGATCCGTAGAGCTTGCCGTAGGCATTGACCGTGGGCTTGCGCTTGTCGGTCGAGATCTCGTCGTGTAGGTAAAACGTGGGGCGGCTCCAGTCCCACACGCTGATGACGACGTTGCGTTCCACGCCCTGTGGGCGCTGCGGTTGCGCGAATGGCAGCTCGCCGCCGGCGATGCGGTCGGTCCAGTCGGCCAACAACGCAAGGGCGCGCTGGGGCTCCAGCCGGCCGATGGCGTTGATCATCTGCGTCATCGCCTGCCCGGAGGTGATGCGCCGCGCCCACGCCTCCGCGGAGGTCTTGAAATGCGTGAAGTCCTTGGGCATCACGCGCGTGCCCCGGTTGCCGATCTGGTGGCACGAAATGCAACCGTTGGTTTTCACGACGTTCAGCCACTCGCCCTGGCTCTTCAGCGATTCCGGCATGCCGTTGCCCTTCGGGCCAGTGCCCGGAAATTCGGCCTTGGAAGGAATCTTGAGCATGGAATACCAGTAGATCGCCGGATAGTATTCCGCCGCCGCGGCCGCACTCGGCGCCACGACCGCTTTCAGGTCGAGGGATTTTCCGGGCACGGTCTGCACCTTGGGCGAATCCACCAGCCCGTAACCGCGCACCCACACCTGGTAGTTGGCCTTCGGCAAATCGGGCAGGACGTAGCGCCCGCGATCATCCGTGACCACGATCTTGGCGAACTTGGTGGGCAAGTCGGTGGTTTCGGCAATCACCCAGACGCCTGCTTCAGGGCCTTTGGCGCCGGTGACGATGCCGCCGAGATCGCTTTCGCCGATGCGGATGGCCGGGTCGGCGCTCTGCTGTGCGCCGAGTTGAGCCTGGCCGGCCAGCAACGCGACGATGCCGGCCGCCGCCACGGTCCAGTAGCTCTGGTTCTTATTCATGCCCTGCTCCTTAGCCGATTATTACCGCATCACCATACCCCGTCGCGAACCAGCCGTTACTTAGCGCGCCAGTGGATCGGGGCGTATCTGAAACTTGTACACTTTGGGCCGATTCTGCGTGCCGCCTTCGTTGTGGAACACCGTGCGCGTGCCCGACATCGTCCACAATCCGCGTCCCTTCCAGCCGGTATTCGGATCGTCGATGCGCCCATCCACGAGCTTGGTGAAGAAGCCCAGGGGATACGGCACGCGCAGGTCCACCAGCTTGCCGTTCACCACCGCGAGCAGCGACTCGCCGCCGTTGGTCGAGGCAATCGGCACGTTGGCGCCGAGTCCCAGCGTGTTGTAGCGATCCACCCAGATGTAATAGGCGTGGTTGGCGCTGCCTGGGTCGTTGATGCCTTTGAACTGCGGCCCTGGCATTTGATAAAGCGTCCAGCCCTCGGGGCAGTGCTTTCCGGTCGCCGCTGCAGGACCGTTTAACGGCCCCTTGCACTTGCGCCGGTCGAAACTGGCCACGTGGCCGCTCGCCAGCGTGGTCCAGGCCACGCCGCTGAGATCCATGTCGAGGCCGCGCGAGCCGAAAGCACCGTCCGGCGGCAGATAGATTTCGGAGAGCGAGGTTTCGGAAGGATTGGACCCCGGCACCATCCGGATGAGATAGCCGGGCTGGTCCACGCGCGAGAAGCCGACGTCCATCGCCTGGCCCCAGACCGAATCGTCCACCGGGCTCGGCATGACGCCGTAGAACGCAGCCATGATGCGCTTGTCCTTCGCCGGGTCGAGCGGATCGTTCGGCCCGACCCAGGCGTCGCGCTTGCCGTTGCCGTTCGTATCGACAATGATCGGCGTCCAGCCCTGCGACTTCGCCGAGTCGCCGGTCTCAAGGAACAGCTTCGTATTCACCCAGCCGACCACGCCGCTTTGCGGTCCGCCGGCGCTGGTCCACAGCGTGCTGTTGGCGTCCTTGGCGAAATAAAGATGGTGCGTGGAAAAACAGGTATCGACGTGCGCCCACTTGCCCGTCTTCGGATCGTAGACTGACACCTGACGCGGGGAAGCGTCCAGCGGCACGACTTTCGCCGACGGATGATCGGAGCCTTTCTTGCAGAAGTCCGGGTTGGGCGCCGGCCGGTGCCGGGCGGTGAACCACACCCGCCCCTGGCTATCCATCATCGCGTTGTGAATACTGCTGTGGCCGTCCCAGATCGGCTCCTTGCCCCAATAGGGCGAGGGCTGCATCGGCAAGCTGAGCGAATTCGGCGTCTTCGGGTTGGGAACAGGATGCTTGATCTGCTTCGCCTCATGCTTGACCGGGTCGAGCACCGGAACGAAGTCGGTACTTTCCTCGGGCGCGCCATAGATCGGGCCATTGGCGTTGATGGTCGGATTATTCCGGTCGGTCGAGATTCCGTCGTGGAGATAATATTTCGGAGTGGAAAAATCCCACATGGTGATCACGACGTTGCGCTCCAGCCCTTTCGGCCGCTCGGGCTTCGCGAAGGGCAACTCGCCCGCCGCGACGCGGTCGGTCCAGTCGGCAAACTGCTTGAGCGCCCGTTCCGCGCCCATGTTGCCGAGCGTGAGCGCCATGTTGGTCATCGCCTGCCCGGACTGCACGCGCCGCGCCCAGCCGTCGAAGCCGGGCCCGAATTCCTTCGGCACCGAGCGTATGCCCTTGCTGCCCAACGCATGGCAGGACTGGCAGGAGTTCTTTACCGAATCGATCCAGTAGTGCTGCGCTTTCATGTTTTCCGAAATGCCGTTGCCCTTGCCGGCGGCGCCGGGAAACTCGCTCTTGCCCGGCATCTGCAGCAGCGAATACCAGTACATGCCCGGATAGTATTCGGCCGCGGCCGCGGCGCTCGGCGCCGGCATTGCAGTCAGATTGAGACTTTTTCCTGGCGCGCTGCTCACCTTGGGCGAGTCCACCAGCCCGTAGCCGCGCACCCACACGCTGTAATTCGCCTTCGGCAGTTCGGGGATGACGAAACGCCCGCGATCATCGGTGACCACGACCTTCGCATACTTGGTCGGGAGATCTGTCGTCTCGGCGACGACCCAGACGCCCGCCTCCGGACCGTTGGTGCTGGCGACCACGCCGCCAATATCGTTCGCGCCAACGCCCGAATCGCCGCCTTCCATTGCCGCGCACGCGGCCAGGAGCCCGACAATGCCGATGGCGGTAGCGCCCCAGTACCTATTCTTCGCTTTCATGTCCCCGCTCCTCTCGCAAAACCGCGAGTCGTTAGTCAAATGGATGCTGACTACCGGTCACTCGTCACCCATCACCGATTCACTGGCATCCCGCGACGCAGTTCGCGCTGCCGTCGAATTCCATGGTGCGCCCGCTGATGGCCGGGTACACCGGCTTCCTCACCATCTTGGCGAATGCGGCGGTACGCGAGCTCGGCCTCAACTTGCCGCCTTCCGTCGCACCCTCGTTCACGTGCGTCGCGATGATCGCCGCGGGCTTGATGAGATCGTTGACCGCGTACGTCGCCGAAAGTCCGGTGATCGCGTTCGGGCCGAGGTTGAGCACCGCCAGGTTCGCCTTGTGAAAATCGGCAACGATCGTCTTCATTTCGGCGTGAATGCCGGTGTCGCCCGACAGGTAGGCAGTGAGTCCGTTGGTGAACTTGATGACGTAGCCGCTTGGCGGGCCCAGGTACAGGCTGGTGTTATCAGCGGCGAGGTTGGATCGTTCCGGGTCCGACAGCAGCGCGCGCGACACGGTGCTGTCGTGCGAAGCGGGAACGATCGTAATCTCCACTCCGCGTTGCGCGCCCGCGGCCTTGATCGTGCGCGCGCCGCCCAGTTGGACCAGCGCCTGGCAGGGCGCCGCGAACGGCGGCACCAGGTCGCCGCCCGGCGACGGACAGGCGCCAATCGGCTTGCCACGGATGTTTTCGATTTTCTTGCTGATGAATGCGCCCATGGGAGCGATCATCATGATGGCGGCGTTCTTGGCAGCAGCAATTTCCGCGGTCGTCGAGTTCGGCGCCGCGGAAACGGTCTCCGGCTTGTCGCAGGTGCCTGCCCCGAGCGCTTTCATCTTCTGGTCGCCCATGTGATCGCCATGAGCGTGAGATAGCAGAACAATGTGTACTTCACCCAGCCGCGGATCGTCGCCGCCGGTGACGGAATGACCGGCATCGTAGAGGATGCGGACGCCGGTCGGATCCTCGAAGATCGTGGCACGGTCGCGATCGCACAATTCGCCGGCGTGCGAGCCCAACGGCGTGATCTTCACGTTCTGGGCCCAGCCCGTGGAACCGGCAAGGGCCAGCGCAGACACCATCAACATCCTGGTAAGCGTCTTATTATTCATGCCGCCTCCTTTGTGCTCGCTACATTACCCCAAAAGCCCGCGAGGGCGTGAGTTCGGAAGAGCGTGAGGGCGAATAACCCGAATCCAGCACGTGGCTGTAAAAGTTAAGCTTTTCGATCTCCCGACTCCCGATCTCCCGTCTTTTTGGTCTACCGGAATCATGGGACAACGCTCTCCGTGAACCACTCCGTTGGCAGCTCGTGCCCGCGGCCCGCGGCGAGGGCCTTGCGGTAGAACGCAGCACCAACCGCAGCGAATTGCAGTCCCGTGCCGGGCAAGTTCACGAAGCAAGTTTTCTGATGCGGAGCGTCGCGGCCCGGCGCTGTGCCTGCAACGAGCTCGGACAGGCTGGGGGCGCTCGCAATGTCGAATCCCGGAATGGCATGGCGGCTTGGCGGCAGCCTGACGCCACGCGTGGCCTTGACGTTCTCGTGAACCGTGCGGTCATGCACCGCTACCCGGTCCGCCCGCTGCACCACGCCGGGTTCAAGTTCCGGGCCGCGTATGGTGCAGACGTACATGCCGGGCTCGAACCACTTCTCGAGGAAAATGTTTCCCGAAGCATTGGTTGCGCACAGCACGATGCCTGCCCCCTTGACCGCTTCCTCCGCCGACGCGGCCGGGCGCACCGCAACGCCGGTGCGTCCGCCCATGTCCCGGCAAAACGTCTCGAGCTTTTGCCGGGTCGGGCTGTAACAGCGTATCTCTTCAATTTCGCGCAGGGCGGCGATCGCCTCCACGTGCCCACTCGCCTGCCAGCCGGCACCGATGACCGCCACCGTGCGCGCATCCCGCCGCGCGAGATACTTCGCTCCCAGCGCGGATGTCGCGCCAACGCGCATGCGCTGCAGCACGCCGTCCGGGAAGATCGCGAGGGGTTCGCCGGTCGCCGTGCTGAACAACAGCACCAGGCCGGTATAGCGGTCACCCGGCGCGAGCGGCAGCTTCTTCTGGCGCTGGTTGGCAAATGAAATAATGTCGGAATTGAGCCGCACCACGCCCACGCCGAGGCCGCTCGCGACTGCACCCATCAGCTTCAGCGAATAGACCGTATCGGGACGCGCCACCGTCGTCACGGCATCGGTGCGTGTCGCGTTGACGGCGTTTCCCTGCGCCTCGTCGCGGTAAACCGCCTCGAGCGATGCGATGCACTCCTGCATCGTCAGCAACGATTCCGCGTCTTCGTTAGCAAGAATCAGCATGGCTTTCTGACCGCAATAAACCGGGGTGGCGGGATTCTAACAGTCGCCTTGCAGCGCCGCCCGAGTTGTAGAATGGCGCAATGGAATTGAAACTGCTCGGTCCCGGCTTCGCCGCGGAAGTGCGCGGGGTCAGCATGGCGGACGTCGCCGAGCGCGACGATGCCTACCGCGAGGTGCGCGCGGCATTCGAGCAGCATTCGGTCCTGCTCTTCCGCGGTCAGCCCGTCACCGACGAGCTGCAGGTCGCCTACTCGAAGCGCTTCGGGCCGCTGGAGCTGGCCAAGGCCGCTTCGCGCGCCGAGGGCACGCCGTTCAGCGTCCTTACCAACGTCGAGCCCGACGGCAGCCTGGTGCCGCCCAACCATAAGGAAGCGCTGCGCGCCCGCGCGAACCAGCTCTGGCACACCGACAGCTGCTTCAAGGACCCGCCCGCACTGGCGTCCGTGCTTTCAGTGCGGATCCTCCCGGGCAGCGGCGGCGAGACCGAGTTCGCCTCGAAGCGCCTCGGCTGGGAACGTCTGCCCGAGCCGACGCGGGCGCGCCTGGAGAATGCCTGCGCCTGGCACGACTACGCCCATTCGCGCGGCAAGATATCACCGCAGATGATCTCCGAGCGTGAGCGCTCCACGCTGCCGCCGGTGCGCTGGCGCATCCGCTGGCGCAACCCGGCGAACGGACGCGACTCGCTCTACCTCGCCTCGCACACGTACGCGATCGACGGCATGCCGCGGGACGAGGCGCAGAATCTCCTGGCGGAATTGATCGACCACGTCACCGCGCCCGGCCAAACCTACCTTCACCACTGGCAACCGGGTGACATCATCATGTGGGACAACCGCTGCATCCTGCACCGGGGTCGCCCGTGGCCGGACGACCAGCCGCGCCACATCGTCCGCACCACGATCACAGCAACCGATGCCGATGGCCTGGCCGAGTTACGGCCCGCTGCTTGAGAGGTGAAGCATGAGAATTGACCGCCGCAGTTCGGATGCGAGAGATAAGCCACCCTCCCGACTTCCGACATCCGCCCTCCTCCTTGCCTTCCTGGCCGGCTGTGCGACGACGGCCGACATCGAAAAGGCCAGGAATTCCTGGCACGGCGCCGCGTATGAAGAGGTGGTATCGCGTTGGGGCACGCCTAATCGCAGCGAGACGCTCAAGGACGGGCGGCAAGTCGCAACGTGGGTGGCCGAGGGTGCATCAGGGGGATTCCCTGGGTCGATCGGCGTATTCGGTGGCTCGGGCGGCGCGGGCGTCGGCGCCAGCTTCGGTCTGCCGGGCATGGGCGGCGGCGAGCTGCAGCGTTGCGAGCGCACCCTGACTTTCAGGGATGGGCGCGTGGCGGAGCAGTCCTGGATCGGGCAGCCTGCGCTCTGCAGCGCGTTCCGCCGGGAATAAGTCCGCTACTCCCCTTTTATCCCGGCGTCGCGGACGACCTTGCTCCAGCGCGCGTATTCGCCGCGCATAAATTCCAGCGTCTCGCCGGGCGTGCGCGCTTCCGGCTCGCCGCCCATCGCACGCAGGCGTGACTGTACGTCCGGCGGAGACATCACCTTGACCGATTCGGCGTGGAGCCGCTCGACGATCGCGCGCGGCGTGCCGGCGGGCGCCATCAGCGCGTACCAGTTCACCGCCCGCAATTCCGGCATCCCCGCCTCGGCCGACGTAGGCATGTCCGGCAGCGACTGCGAGCGTCTGGCGTCCATCACGACGATCCCGCGCATCCGCCCGTCCTTCACGTAGCTCACGCCGCTCGAGACGACGGTAATGACCATGTCCACGTCCCCGCTCATCGCGCCGACCAGGCCCAGGCTCGCCGTCTTGTAGGGAACGTGCGTGAACTTCACCTTCGCCAGGCTTTCCAGTAATGCTGCGGCGATATGGTTGGCCGAGCCCATGCCGCCCGAGCCGTAGGCGATCCTGCCCGGCGCCTTGCGCGCGAGCTGCGTAAGCTCCCGCAGGGTCTTCGCCGGCACCGTTGGATGGAGGAACAGCCCGTTGGGGATGGTCGAGAGCAGCACGATCGGGGTGAAATCCCGCATCGGCTCATAGTTGACCTTGGGGTAGATGAGCGGGTTCGTCAGCAGCGGCACGGCGCCCATCAGCAGCGTGTAGCCATCCGGCGCGGACTTGGCCACGGCGTCGAACGCAATGTTGCCGGCAGCGCCCATGCGCGGCTCGACATACACCTGCTGGCCCAGCGCGGGCGACAGCTGCTGCGCCACCATGCGCGCCATCAGCTCCGAACCGCCCGCGAAGCCGACGAGGATGCGGACCGGCTTCACGGGATAACCTTGCGCGATCGCGCCGGTTATCCCAAGGGAAAAGGCGAAAGGGAAAAGGGAAAAGGCGAGATACCGGAACAACATGGTCAGACCCCTCGTTCGTTCAATGTTCTTCTTCTAAAGAAAGTATATTCGCGCAGCGATTCGTTGTCCTTTCCCCTTTCCCCTTTTAACTTTTCCCTTGCTCTTCGTCTTCCGCCTCGACCATCGCCCACACGCGCCGGAACGGCCCGCGGTTCTTCAAGAGCTCGTCGCCGGCGTCGGCGGCGGTGCGATCGTCTATCCACACGGGCTTGCCGAGACCGGCGCTGATGCAGGCGCGGCGCGCGTTCTCCTCGAACAGGAATGCGCCGCCCACCGCCTCCTCCACGCTGGCGCCGGTGATGGCCGCGCCGTGCGCGCGCAGCAGCACGGCACGATGCGGGCCGAGCGCCCGCGCCAGTGCCTCGCCACGCTGCCGGTTGCTCACCAGCCGCGGGTCCGGAAAAACCGGTATGCCATCGTGAAACAACGTGCCCATGAGATGAATGGGTTTCAGTGCCTGCTCGCTGGTCGTGAACGCCGTGGAATACATTCCGTGATAGTGAACCACGCAGCCGATGTCGGGACGCGAGCGCAATATTTCCAGGTGTATCGGGTACTCACCCGGCAGGTCGCCGCGGCCGGAGAGCTTCTTGCCGTCCATGTCCACGAGCAGAAAATCGTCCGCGTCCGCCTGGTAGGCCAGCGAATGGCGCGTGAGCAGGAAGCGGTCCGTGCCGAGGCGAACGCTGATATGGCCGAATCCCTCGATGAACCCCCGCCGGTAGAGAAAGCGCCAGGCCTTGAGCGCGTTGGCCGTTAGCATCGCGTCGGGCGTCGTGCCGGCGGGGCTCATTTTTTCTCCGGTATCACGGGCAGCAGCAGGTACGACGGCTTGTCTCCACCCGAGTAAACCGTGGTCTCGGCACCCTGGTTGTAGTCGGCATGAAAGTGCGTGAAGTGCTGCGTACCGACACCGTCCGCGGGAGAAACGTCGAGACGGATCTTGTGGCCCTTCCGGAACACCATCGAAGTTGGCCAGATTTCGACCTGGCATTCAACGGCCTCGCCGGGCTTTAGCCACCAGCGCTCGTCATGCGCGTGGTACGGCCGGTACGGCAGCGATTTCTCCGGGTCGAGCTTGCGGTGCGAGGCACGCAACCAACCCTTGGTCACGCAGGCGAGCGGATCGTGCATCTGTCCCACTTCGCACACGTCGTTGCCGGCGGGGTCGATGTTTCGGATCGTCGCGAAGAGGTCGGTGTCTTCCCCGCTGCTGGATACCCAGATATTGAGCACGATTGGACCGGTGATTTCGGTGTCCTCGGCCAGCGGCGGCGTCTCGAAGGCTACGCCGCGCGGCATTTTCCCGGGTCGCGTCGGCGCGCTCTGCTGGTAACTTACTTTCCCGGTCCTGCCGGGGGCTGTTTTCGTCAGCTCGCCCTCAGCCGCCTTGGGATCCTCCGACCCGGCGCGGTCGATCTTGAGGTGGAACTTCGTCCACTGCGTGCGCGGAATCGGCCAGTCGTCCTCGAAGCGGAATGCGTACGGCCCGGGACTGCCGCCGGTGCGGATCTCGAGCTTGACCGGCGGCTCGTCCGTGATGCCGGTGTCAATGCCCTTCAGCCAGTAATCGAACCAGCGCAGCTGGTCGACGCGCGCCTCCTCGGCATAAAACGGGTGGTAGTGCGTGCCGGTGTGAACGCGCAGCTTCCTGAACTTCGACGCCTTGGCGCTCAGGTAGCCCTCGGTATTGCCGCGCAGGTGCATGGAGGAACCGCCCCAGTTGCCGGCGCTGAACACCGGCACCTTGATCTTGTCCCAGCACGCGCTGTTCTTGCGCCAGTACTCGGAGTCGAGGTCGTTGCGCATATAGTTCCACAACAGGTTGTTGTCGAACGAATCGGGGTTGTAGGAGCGCGGCTTGCCGAGCAGGTGCAGCGCGGTGTTATTGTTGGCCCAGCGCGCGATGAAACCCATCGCGAAGATGCCGCCGTGGTAGGCCTGGTCGCGGTACTGGTCGGCGCGGCCCTCCCACGGCACGATCGCCTTGAGCGCCGGGGGATTCAGGTTCGCAACGCGCCACTGGAAAGCCGCGTGGTAGGAAATGCCGCAGGTGCCGACGTTGCCGTTGCACCAGGGTAGCTTCGCGACCCACTCGATGCAGTCGTAACAATCGAGCGACTCCTGGTACGAACTCGGGTCCGACTTGCCGGGCGATTTGCCGGATCCGCGGGTGTCCACGCGCAGCAGCGCGTAGCCGCGCGGGCACCACCACAGCGGATTGACGCATTCCCAGTTCATGTAGGGATTGGGCTTTTCCTCCAGGTCGGGCGGCGGCACCCACAGCTTGTCCTTCATGTACGGCCCGATGTTCATGATCACCGGGAAGCGCTCGCTGGCCGCTCCCTCGGGCCGGAAAATATCGCCGCACAGGATCGTCCCGTCGCGCAGCGGTATCTTCACGTCCTTCTCGACGACCAGCTTGTAGTCTTTCGGCTCGGACATCTTGTGTTTCGCGTTCGCCACTTGTTGTTCCTCACTTCCTCAAAATGCGTGATAGGGGATAAGGGATAGGGGATAGGACTCAACTTCCGCGCAAAGCGCGGGTACCTTGTCCCTCATCCTTCATCCCTCATCCCTCATCCCTCATCCCTCATCCCTCATCCCTCATCCCTCATCCCTCATCCCTCATCCCTCATCCCGCCTTATTGCTTGGCAGTCATGCCCAGGTCGGCAAGCATCTTCGCCAACAGCTCGTACTCCGCATCGAGGTGCTTGCGCGTCTCGGCGCTCGTTTTGTAATCCTCGGCCCAGCCGTTTTCCTCCAGGTCCTGCTTCCATTCATCGCTGCGGATTACGCGCGCGAACGCCTGGTCCCAGAACGCGACTTGGGGCGCCGCCATTTTCCCGGGGGCGACGAAACCGCGCCAGGCGTAGTACGAGGCTTCGACGCCCTGCTCCCGGAAGGTCGGCACCGCAGCCAGCTTGCCCGGCTGGCGCTGCGTCGAGCTGATGCCCAGCGCACGGGCCGCCCCGCTCTGCATGTGCTGTATCGCCCCGCCCGGGGTTCCGACCCAGACGTCGATGTGCCCGCCCAGCGCCGCCGTCATGCCCTGCCCGCCCGAGGAAAAGACCACGGTCTTCACCACCTTTGGATCCAGGCCGGCCGCCCGCGCGATCATGCCGATCACGATGTGATTCTGATTGCCGCGGGCGGTCGCAAACGCGAAGCTCACCGATGCCGGGTCTTTTTTCAGTCGCGCGATCACGTCCTTTGCCGAGGCGAGCGGCGAATCGGTCTTGACCCAGGCCACCACGTACTCGCGCATCAGGATGTTGAGCGGCGTGAGGTCCTGGTAGCGCAACTGACCAACGCCCAGGATCTGGTTGGTGAGCATCGCGGTGGATAGCGTAGCGATGAAATGCGCGTCGCCGGCATGCTGGGCAAGTGACGTCCATGCGACCAGGCCGCCGCCGCCCGGCTTGTTGGTCACGGTGATGCTGGGAATGGACGGAACCGCCTGCATCAGCAACTTCTGCAACTGCCGGCCCTGGCGATCCGCCGCACCGCCCGCGCCGGACGCGATGGCGATGTCCACGTTACGACTCGGCTTCCACTCCTGCGCGATCGCCAGATTTGCGACCGCGCAAAGGAGAAAGGCGAAAGGCGAAAGGCGAAAGACCCGGCTACGCGCGTGCTGTTTCACGTTTATTCCTTCCTCCTTCCGACTTCCGCTTTGCTCTTCAGGCTCCACGGTCGTAGCCGGGCAGCACGCGCGCGTCGATCACGACGATCTTACCTTCGCGCGCCAGCGCCAGCCCCTTCGTGATGGCCGGCAGCACGTCGGGCACCTTGTCCACGGGACCGATGCCCTCGCCGCCCATCATGCGTGCCATGCCGGCTATGTCCACGTCCGGGTTGGTCAGGTGCTGGCCGATCCACTTGTTTTCTTCCGGCCGGCCGCGCGCCTTGGCCATGCGGCCCTGATGGCGCTCATCGTTGTAGAACGAACGGTTGTTGCACACGACCATCACGCAGGGAATCTGGTAGTGGGCCGCCGTCCACACCGCGGTGTTGCCCATCAGGAAATCGCCGTCGCCGAGTACGCCGATCGGGATACGGCCGCTGCCCTTCAACGCGAGGCCCGCGCCAACGGTCATGCCCGGCCCCGAGCCGACACCGGCGCCGCCGTCGTGGCCGATGTAGTCCAGCGGATGGCGGAAATGCGAATAAGCGCCACTCCAGCCGAGCGGCATGCGCGTGTAGCAGACGTCAATGCCGCGCGTCGCTTCCTCGAGCGCGGCGCCGACGCCGCGCAAGGAGACCTCGGCCGGTATCGGTGGCAACGGCACGCGCTCCGGCAGCGGCGCAACCTTCATGCGTGGCTTGACCGCGTCGAGCAGTAGCGGCACCGCGGCATCCGTCTCGCACATCAGGTAGACGTCTATCGGCGGCAGCCCCTGGTGATCATGGCTCCAGCCGCGGTGGCTGTGGGCATCGCAGGATACCTGGATGATTTTCGCGGCTATAGTGCCGCTGCGGCTGTCGCCGAACGTCTGCTTGAGCGTACCCGCGAGGTCGAGCCAGTCCAGAGACACGATGACGTCCGCGGCCTGGATCAGCTTCTTTGCCTCGGACAGCAGCGTCTGGAATGGCGGCACCGGGTGCAGCCGGTGGTCGGTCGGGAACGCGGCGGCGAGCTTGATGCTGGTCAGCACCGGCGCGTTCAACTTCTCCGCGAGCGCCACGCGTTGCTTCCAGCCCTCGAGGCTGCGTGAGCAGCGGCCGGCGAGGATCAACGGGTTCTTCGCATTCGACAGGAGTTTCGCCGCTTGCTCGACGAGATCGGGCGCCGGCAGTGTCGGCTTCGGCACCGGATAGCGCGACACGTCCGGCATCGGCGGCATTGCGGCGATCTTGTTCTCCTGCATCTCGACTTCGAGGTTGATGTAGACCGGCCCTTTCGGCGCGGTCTGCGCGATCTGGGACGCACGCAGCAACGCCTCCATCGCGGCCTCCGGCGAGCCGGGCTGGTTGTCCCACTTGGTGAAGTTGCGGATCAGCCCACCCTGGTCGGAGCTGGTGTGGATCCAGTCGATCCAAGGACGGCGCTTCGTCGCGTCCCACGGCCCGGTTGCGCCGAGCATCAGGATCGGCGCGCGGTCGCACCACGCGTTGTAGACCGCCATCGGCGTGCGCAGCAGGCCGATATTGGCGTGCACCGCCGCGGCAATCATGCGATCGGTGACCTTGGCATAACCGTGCGCGACCGCGATCGCGTTCTCCTCGTGAATCGAGAGCACCATCTGCGGCGCGCGGTTGCCGAGGTAATTGACGATACTGTCGTGAAGCCCCCGGTAAGTCGCGCCGGGCACGAGCGAGATGTAGGGGATGTCGAGCTCGCGCAGCATCGCGGCGATGGGGTCGCTGCCCCAGAATTCCTCGCTTTCGCGCGCGGGGACCGGCGTGTCGTGGACGATGGTGGCGCGGGTACGTTCCTTGGATTTCATCCTGACTTTCTTGTCTCGGGAAGACAGCATGCGGATTGCGCGCGGCCAGCGGCTTGGGAGCCCGCAATATACTATCGGCGCCGGCCCGCCAGCAATACCGCAGCCGGTTGAGTCCGCGGCTTGGACACACAGAATCAGCTATCAGCTATCAGCTATCAGCTATCAGCTATCAGCTATCAGCTATCAGCTATCAGCTATCAGCTATCAGCTATCAGCTATCAGCTATCAGCTATCAG
>Ga0137410_10001181_pt1 | contig 17974 bp, 18 predicted proteins | sample CZODoug1_16funga_FD_108878 | JGI IMG/M metagenome (GOLD analysis project Ga0137410, IMG submission 108878) | Vadose zone soil fungal communities from Angelo Coast Range Reserve, California, USA - CZODoug1_16fungal (Illumina Assembly) | ecosystem: Environmental > Terrestrial > Soil > Vadose zone... | reverse complement strand
CGGTCCATAGCCGCGGCCAGCAACTCGGCTTTCTGTTCGTAGGCGCCGTACAGATATTCCCGCGCCATTTCATTTTCAGGTTGTTCGCGTACGTTCTTTTCACACATAGCAATGAAGTTGTCAACAATGTTCAAATTGCGGCGGATGGAATCCGTAACGGCGGCGTCGTGCGCTTGGAATCCAAGTGTATTCTGATTGCCGACCGTCAGCAATTCCGCTTTAAATACGTTCTCCGCCGAAGGCACCGCCGACGCCTCCTGCTGTTGCGGAGGTACCTTCAGATGCCCCACCATCTGCGCGGAGTTGCCCATGGTGCTGATCATCCCCGCGGCAACGAGTACGAGGGACAGAAACGCCCCGGCCAGCTCGGGGCGTTGGAACACAAACCACCAGCCCTGCTTCGCGCTCTGAACCGCGGGTGTCGGTTCGTGGATGATTCCTTCGGCTTCCAGTTGGTTGCGTAAAGAGAGCCAAACATGTTCGGGAGGAGCGATCTCTTCGACGCCGAGTCCAACCGCCACCGTGTGGATCGCCTCAAGATCCGCGGCAAGAGCGCGGCAAGCTTCGCAGCCGTTCATGTGAGAGGTTGCAGGCTCCGGCAAGGGCCCGTCAGCGTGCTGTTCGAGTATCTCTTCCAATTCATTGCATTGCATTTTTGTTATCCTTAAGCTTTACTCGCGGTCAATCCGTCCCCGCCGATCCTGTCTTAGCGGCCTGGCGTTCTTGTCGCGCCTGATCACGCAAAGTTTCCTGTAAGAGTTCTCGCAGCCGCATTCGCGCCTTGTGCAATTGCGATTTGGAGTTCCCGATCGAACACTTCATGAGCCCGGCAATCTCATTGTGCTCAAAACCTTGAATATCATGCAGCACGAAAACCTGCTTATAGCCCGGTGGTAGCTGCTCGATCGCCCGTTCGAGATGCACGCGGTCAATCGAGCCGGTCAACAACAGGTCAGGCGCTCCGATTTCTCTCCGCGGCCCGCTGGACTCATCGTCAGGGTCGTTCGTTTCCTCCAGCGAAGTCTCCGGCAGGGTTTTCTTCCGCAACTTCATCAACACAACATTGACTGCGAGACGGTGCAGCCAGGTTGAGAATGCGGATTCGCCACGAAATGTCGCGATCTTGCGGAACAATTGCAAGAAAGCATCCTGGGTTAGGTCTTCCGCCTCGGCGGGATTACCCACCATTCGCAAGCACAACGCATAAACTCGCCGGCTATGAAGCCGGTAGATGCGTTCAAACGCGCCAGCGTCGCCCAGTTGGGCGAGGCGAATGGCCTCTGCCTCAGTCATTTCGCTGGATTCTGTTGGTCTCGTGCGGGTCACCGTACCCGTCGGGACGCATCCGTTGAATGGGATGCACCCCTGGCTCCTTAAGTTGCACTTGTGTGAATACCCGGTGCTGGTTAGGTACCGGAGCCGGTTGCCTCGGGCCAGGCCTGCTGCCCAGCCCTCTGGCGGGCTGGATAATTTTTCACAACCCTATTTTCTCGGGAAACTCTACGTTCGCCTAGGCCTAACCGTAAGAATGGCTGGGACTTGCATTACGAGCTTGTGCCGAAATGCCTCCAGTTCCTCAGCGGGCAAGGCGCAGAAGAACGATTTCAACACGACCGTTGTCTCCCCCATGCATGTATTCAGATCGTATCCGAGCACTTCGAGTTCCTTCCAGGCGCGATCCGGGTACACCAGCGCCCCGTCGGAAACATCCTCTACGATCGCGCGAGTTTCCTTTTGCAGTTCTTCGATAATCTCTCTAAGTGCGTGCAATTTGTGAAAGAAACGCGTCCGACCTCGGAAAACTATTTTCGCAAGCAGATTGTCCATGAATGAAATTCTCTGGGCCGTCGTTCCACGAAAGTTTTCGGAGTCAAGCGCGGTCACGTTTGGCAGGGTTCCAAAGTGAGACCCGTGTTCTTCGATTGTGCGGATCACAAGCCAGAGACGCATTGCCAAACGGTCAAACAGCCCCGCAAAAACTATGACCCTTTCCTTAGCGACCGTGAATTGCTCCTGTTCGCAAAGGGCCAGCGCTTCGTCCAGGGCAACACTTAAGATTCCGTTCGAGCATTCGAGTTCGCTTCGCGTGGCCCCAAACAGTTCGTCCATTTCCTCGGGAAGCCAGGCAAACCAGTCCTCACGCACAGTCCGTGAGCGTTGGCCAGCCCGTTTGGCGCGAAAATCCCCCATAGCCTCCTCTGAGAGAGGCGTATCATAGCATATCTTGTAAGGCTTGGCCTTTCTTGTCAGCCGCTCGCCTTGCCGCTATACTTCGCTTTCATTTGGCGCCCTAGTTTGGCGCCCGACTTTCGAGGGGGGAATTCCCTGTTACCTTTTGAGCCGCAGGACCAGTACCTCCAACGCCAGAAGAAGCTTGCAGAGATCGAAGCTCGCGGCCATGACGCGTACCCGCATAAGTTCGCTTGGACCGTAACCGCTGCCGAACTCGTTGAAAAGTATGGGTCGGTTGACGCAGCGGCCCTCGAAGCTTCTAAACCTCCAGTGCGAGTGGCTGGGCGGATCGTGGCGCTTCGCCTGCACGGCAAGGCCGGCTTCGCGCACATTTCCGGTGCAGGCCAGCGTCTGCAGATTTATGTGAAACTTGACAATGTTGGCCCCCGTGCTTTCGAACTGTTCCAGATGCTGGATTTGGGCGACTTCGTCGGCCTAGCGGGTCATTTATTTTGCACCAAAACCGGCGAACTTACCGTGTGGGTTACCGAGCTCACATTGCTTAGTAAAGCTCTGCTGCCACTGCCCGAAAAATGGCATGGCCTGTCCGACGTCGAGATCAGGTACCGGCAGCGCTACCTGGATTTGATCGCCAATGAACGCGCGCGTGGAATTTTCCTGCGGCGCGCGCAAATCATCCGAGAGTTGCGACGATTTTTCGATGCCCGGGGATACATCGAAGTCGAAACGCCGATGATGCAGCCCATCCCAGGCGGAGCGGCCGCCCGGCCTTTTGTCACGCACCACAATACGTTGGACGTGGACCTCTACCTGCGCATCGCGCCAGAGTTGTATTTGAAACGCCTGATTGTCGGAGGTCTAGACCGCGTCTACGAGATCAACCGCAACTTCCGCAACGAAGGAATCTCCACCTCGCACAACCCTGAGTTCACCATGCTGGAGTTTTACCAGGCCTATAGCGATTACCACGACCTGATGGCGTTGAACGAGGAGTTGTTCGCGCATCTCGCGAAGGAAGTGACGGGTTCCACGGTTATCCGATACGGCGAGTACGAAGTTGATTTCGCGAAATTTCAGCGCATATCGATGCGAGAGGCTGTATGCCGATATTGGCCGCCAAGCGCCGTTCCCGCCCCGGCCGCCACGGAACTGGCCACGCCCGGAGGCCCGCGCGCGATTGCGGAACGCTATAACGAGTGGGCACAGACTCACGGCCGTGAGCCTGTGCGCGATCTCGCCGGCCAGACTGACGGTGAGATCACCGGTCTGCTGTTTGAAACCATTGCTGAATCTCAATTGATTCAGCCCACGATTTTGTACGATTTCCCCACCGACATTTCGCCGTTGTCGAAATGCCGCAAAGACGATCCGTCGCTCGTCGAGCGCTTTGAAATCTACGTCGCGGGCATGGAGCTTGGCAACGCTTTTTCCGAGTTGAACGATCCGGCCGAGCAGGAGCGACGTTTCCGGCAACAAGTCGAAAAAGGCGGCGAAGAAGTGCCGCGCGAGGTGGATATGGACTACATCCGCGCGCTGGCCCACGGCATGCCCCCGACTGCCGGCGAGGGCATTGGCATCGACCGACTCACCATGCTATTTACTGATACACACTCTATTCGAGAGGTTATCTTATTTCCGCTGCTCCGGCCTGAGGCTTCCGGTGAAGGGGCCGCGGAGGGAGCGTCGAATTCCACGGAACATCCCACCGGAAATTCCGCCGGAAAAGGTTCGGGCGGCCAACAGTGAGGTTTGCCTGGCTGGTCGCGTGCCGGTATCTGCGGTCTCCCTACAAACCTGCGGTATTGCGCTTGGTAACTATGTTTTCCGTGATCGGAATTGCCGCCGGCGTGGCCACGCTGGTGATTGCGCTGTCCATGAATACTGGATTTCGCCGCACGATTCAGGACCGCCTCCTCGGCGTATCCGCGCATGTCAATCTGACGCGCCCCGGCGCTGAAGGCATCGCGGATTATCGAGCGCTTGGCGAACGGTTGAGGCACGTCGATGACGTGCGCAGCGTTTCTCCGGCCATTTATCTGACAGTGCTGCTTTCCGGAAGCGGCCATGCGCGGGGCGTCGTGATAAAGGGGTGTGATCCGGAGCTGGAGCGCCGCACCGATGACGCCTTGCGCCGCATCGTTTCCGGCTCAGCCGATTTCGCGCCGGATGCCGATGGATTCGATTCGATTGTCGTGGGCAAATTGATGGCGGAGGAGCTGAACATCCGGACCGGTGATTACGTCACGTTGACCAGTCCCGAGGGCCGGCTCACGCCCTACGGAATGGTGCCGCGCTCGCGGCGTTTCCGCGTGGCGGGAGTATTCGATTCCGGCTTCTACGATTACGACGCCAACTGGGCGTTTGCCACGTTGGCCGCGACGCAAAATCTTGCCGGCGTCGGCGATGTGGTGAGCGTCCTTGAGTTCCGCGTGCAGGACGTGGACCATGCCGCCGACGCCGCCCGCGCCATTTCCGCTGCCGCCGGCCAGGGCCTGGCGACGACCACTTGGCAGGACGAAAACCGCGCGCTGTTCCGCGCGCTGCGCCTGGAAAAACTCGTCACCGCGCTATTCATCGGCCTGATCACCTTCGTCGCCGGCCTGAACATCCTGGTCGTGCTGGCCATGACAGTCACCGATCGCGCCCGCGATATCGCCGTGCTGATGTCGCTCGGCACATACCGCAACCAGGTTCGCAACATTTTCGTGCTGCAAGGGCTCACGGTAGGAGTGATCGGCACGTTCACGGGATTAGTGGCCGGCTACACCATTTCCTGGGCCGCCGGCACCTACCGCCTGATCCCGCTCGACCCGCAAGTCTATTCCGTTCCGTTCGTCCCATTTCAAGCCAACGCGCTCGACGCCGTGTGGATCGCCGCCGCTGCGCTAGCGATCAGCGTCGCCGCCACGCTGATCCCCGCGCGCGCAGCCTCCCGCATCCTGCCTGTCGATATTCTTCGCTACGAGTAGGGGTGAGTTCAAAGGAACGAGGACCCCTTGAGAGTTTGCAAGGAAGCACATTCCCTTGTATTTCTCTCATCCGCCTCCACGGCGCGCACGATAGCGTTGTAGGACTTGCTGCTCCAGCGATTCGGCCACAAAGAAGCCGCTTGTCTTGAGCTGCTTGAGAACTTGGGGGAAATCGGCAATGAGCCCAATCGTGTCGGCCCGCTCCAGAATTCCCAGCGTTCCCGAGACAGGGAGATTGCGGTTCAGCGCGATCGTCCGTCCAACCTGTTCATCGATTAAGATCACATCCGGCCGCATCGTTTCCGCCAGCAGAATGGCTTCGCGTTCGCCTCGATGAAGGGTGATTGGGAATGCGGTTGTTTGATTTTCTGGCGCCTTTCATACCAGGCGGGCAGCGACAATACACGGCGGCGCACCTTCTCCGGCGTTCTCGCCTCCGTCAATTCCTCGTGCACTGCGGCGGGCACAATGATTTTCTCAAACAATTGTCCCAGCAGGTGTTCTTGCTCGATGGCGATCAGATAACGCAGCGGCGTGGTGTTGGAGACAGCCATCATGCTGCGAAATTGCTAGCGCGGGTGGCGGCGCGACGCCGCTTCGTACAATGCTGCTTCGCGGTCCAGATCAGCCTCTCCGATTGCGGACAGAGACACATGGTGTTGTCCCAAAAAATCCTCGGTCTTGACTCGTGACAAACCCAGCATTTCGGAAACTTGGTAGAGAGTCAGAGCCTGCTCGCGGTAGCCTTCTAGAGCAAGGGCCTCCAGGATGCGGCGGGTGACATCGCCACTGTCGGCGGCAAGCCGCTGAGCAACATCATCAGGGATGCGGAGAGTGACTTCCATATCTTAAGAGTTTAGCACGAGAGGACTGACTATCTCATCTGGTCTGCGACAATACGCCTGGAACGCCCGAAGGTGGGGCCCGCCGGAAAATATCATGGACTATGTTGCATTGTTTGCTGCCCTCGACAATACTTGCGTTTTCTCGAGGAGACTTCGCGGCGTTGGAAACGGCAGCTCTCAGAAACGAGACTATGCTTGCCTCGTCTCTTGAGAAAGATCTCGGCTGAAGGAGTTACGCAATGAATTCGAACACGATCGGCCGTCTTTTCCTGGTATTGGCATCTGCTTTGGTCCTGACAGTGGGCGTACTCCCCGGTCAGGATGTGGACCACCAGGCGCAAGTTCGTCGCGCGAGTGCGCGTTCCGGAAACAGTTTGAATAAATCCGTCAAACTTATTGGCGCGATCCTCGTGCCTGGAAATCCTCTCCGATTTGACATCAGCTGGGTAGATCAGGCGACTGCGAGGTACTACCTTGCGGAAGGCGGAAACGCGGGTGTGGATGTCTTCGACGCCGAAAACGATTTGTTCTTGGGCAGGATTCCTGGTTTCCACGGAGTCGGCGCGGCCGACGACCCTTGCGGACCCATCGAAGGAATGGGTCCCAGCGGGGTCGTGGTAACCTCTGACAATCATCTTTGGGCCGACGATGCCCATGGAACGGTGAAAGTGTTTGACCTTACGAATGCCCAACCGCCATTTAGCAATGTAAGCGCCGTCGCGACGATTTCGACCGGCGCGCATTGCCGCGCCGACGAGATTGGATTTGATCCCAAGGATCACGTCATCATGGTGGGAAATCCGGAAGAACATCCTCCCTTCGCCACGGTAATTTCTTCCGATGCACCCTACGCGGTTCTGAGCAAGATTCCGTTCCCGGATGCCACTGGCCTGGAACAACCGCTGTGGGACGCGGAATTGAAAGGGGGCCGCATGCTGCTTACGGTGCCCGATGAAGAGGGTGATAAGGGCAAGGTCGTAGTCATCAACCTGAAAGACCCGAAAAATCCAGTGGTAGAAGCGACCTATCCGACGCCTCATTGCGGCTCAGGGCTCGCTCTCGGTCCATCCCAGCATTTGCTCGTGGGCTGCGAGGGCGGGAAGCCGCTGCTCATCTTGAACGCGCTAACCGGCAAAGCGATCACGACCGTCGAGCAGACACAGGGCGCCGATGAAGTTTGGTTCAACTCCGGCGACGATCACTTCTACGCTCCATTCGGCTTTGGCGCCAATCCGACCCTCAGCGTCATTGATGCCGCGACGGGCAAGCTCATAAGCAATTTGCCGGCCGGACCTGTCTCTCACTCCGTGGCGGCCTACCGTGGGAACAATCACATTTTTGTCCCCATCGCGATTCCGAATGAGAGGGCGACGACGGACGCGTGCAATGTGATGTTTGGCCTTCCCGAGAAGCACGGCTGCATTGCCGTTTACGCCCACGAGTAGTAAGCCAACGCTTCTCTGCTGTGGTCGTTCGGAACGCAAGTCTTTGTAAGAGGTTAGTTGATGGGGGGATTCAAATCGATGTCCTCCGTCGTGGGTTCAGGTTCGACGCGGAAGGGCAGCTTGAACTTATGGGAGATTTCCGGCCAGAACTCGCGGAGCAGGTCGTAACCCATGTCAGTCAGAAAGCTGAAGCCCAGCCCTTCCGCGGTTGGCGTAAAGCCGCGTTTGTTGCCGGGGTGATAGACGTTGCTCAAGCTGATCGCACTCACTGTTCCGAACCATTCCGAAAAATTGAACATGCGATTGCCATTGTCGCTGTGAGCCACGACCACGTGCTCGATCGCGTGGAGGAAACGCTTCTTGCCGCTGGCGCGGGCCAGGCGGTAGTATCGCGGGTCCTCATTAAAAATCGAAGGATACACAAAGTCTTTGAAGAACCGGAATGTGGCCTGATCGGCATAGCTGGCGCCAAACCGCTTGGCATATCCGGCCGTGCCCTGTCCGAAGGCGCCATCTTGATTCTCCGCCTGGCTGATTCCGGCGTTGAACGCTGTGCTGAGAAATGTCGCGGGATCGAATGAACCGCGAATGAACAACAGGAATTTATCCTTTAGCTCAATCGAGCACAGCTTCAAGCCTGGCTTGTAGTGTATCGGGTGCACCGCCTTGCGTTCCAACTGCTGGGTAAATAGTCCAACCGTTTTCTGTAAAGGCCCGTTGTAGTCCTGCAGCCTCACCATGGGCTGCGGCTGCACGCACGGCAGGGCCACGATGTTTAAGGTTCCGTCCGGCGCAGGGACGGATTGTGCGGGTGGATTCGGTGCTGGCGCTTCCTGGGCGCTTGACGTGCCCGCAAATGCCAGTAGGATCGCTAGAGCCATTCCTGCCACGATTCGGAAGCGAGTTAGTGTCTTCACGGTCGAGCATGAAGCCTACCATTGTTTCCTTCTTCCTTCTTTGGTTCAGGTTGACGTCTCGCCGCCCTACTTGCCAGCCGGATCACCGCCGCACCAAGCCGCGCGGACAGATGCTCAGCGACCTGCCGCGTCAGGCAGGGCAACTTCCGGAGCGTGGCGCACCGCCGCGTTGGTTCCCCTAGCCCACATTCTCTTTACCAGATCGGAACATAGATGAAACGAACTGTCTTACAGCCAGATCGAAATCTACGTTCCAACATTCGTCGTAAGCGAATGCGGTTGGACACTGGAATGCCGGTAGTGGTGTCCAACTCTTTGTGGATTCCTCTGCAACCCCGCCTTTCCAACGCGCATCGCATTTGCAGGGTGGTTACGGTCCTATCCGACAACTAAAGGAGAGTGCCATGCGAAAACTTCTCGCATTGGTGTCGATTGCCGTGGTGTTGCCTTTTCCAATCAGTGCCCAGCAGCAACAAAGTCCCATACCAGTAAAAATAGCGTCCGTTCGAGCGCCTGAACCACCGGCTCCAGATTTGCCTGTCCGGCGCGTCGTGCTCTACAAGAACGGCGTGGGTTACTTCGAACATCTCGGCCGCGTGCGCGGCAACCAGGATATCCACATCGATTTCACGAGCGGCCAGTTGAACGATGCGCTGGCCTCTCTCACCGTGCTCGATCTCAATGGTGGCCGCATCAGCGGCGTCAGCTATAACTCCACGGCGCCGTTCGACAAACGACTGGGGGCATTGCGTTTGCCGCTTGGCGAACAAACTTCCGTGTCAAAGTTCCTGGACGCCTTGCGAGGCGCGCGGCTCGAGGTGCATAGCGGCACGGCCGCAGTTGCAGGCCGCTTGCTGAGCGTCGAGCGCAAAACTCGCACCGCAGGCGGAACGACGCTCGAAGTGGATGTCATCGCGCTGGTTACGGACGGCGGTGAAATCCGGGAGGTGGAGGTCACTCCTGCCATGAGCGTCCGCCTGGCCGACACGGGACTGCACGGCGAAATGAACCGGTATCTGTCGCTCCTGGCTTCCGAACGCGAACAGGACCTGCGCCGGATGACCCTCGCGGCTACGGGTTCGGGAGAGCGCCAGCTTTTCGTGAGCTACATCAGCGAGGTGCCGGTGTGGAAGACGACCTATCGCCTAGTGCTTTCGACCAGTTCGAGCAAGAAGCCCTTGCTGCAAGGCTGGGCCATCGTGGACAACACGGTGGGGGAAGACTGGAACAACGTTGAGTTGTCACTGGTCGCTGGGGCGCCGCAGTCGTTTATTCAACAGCTCTCCCAGCCGTACTACGGACGGCGGGCTATCGTGCCATTGCCGCAGGAATTCGAGCGCGCGCCTCAGACACACGAGGCGCGGCTGCTTGGAGGAGCGCAGATTGCAGGGCGAGTCCTTGACCCTGCCGGGGCCATCATCTCTGGCGCGCAAGTCCGCGTACTCGATAATAATGGCGCGGAGATCAACCGAACAACAAGTGACGACCGCGGCGAGTACAGCTTGTCCGGCTTTCCTGACGGAACCTACCGGCTTGAGTTTGAAAGCAAAGGATTCAAAAAGCTGGTGATGAATGATACTCAGGTCCATAACGGGCTTGGCGGCGAGCAAGATGCAACTCTTCAGGTGGGGTCCATGTCTCAAACTGTCATGGTGACGGCCTCAGCCCCGACTGTGGAGACGACCAATGCTACGCTAGCAGGGACTGTTGGGAATCTGGGCTCTGGTCGAGGGCTCGGCAGTGGGTCCGGAAGCGGCACTGGTGGCGGCGTCGGTGGCGTTCCAGGCCAAGGGACAATCAATAGCCCCCTGAACGGCAGGGAATATTCCAACCTTTTGGCTCTCCGGCCAGGCATTACTGGCGGCGCATTCAATAGTCTGCTTCAAACCAGCACTCCGGCGGCTGCGGAAGGCCAGGACCTCGGCGATCTTTTCGAGTACAAGCTAAAGGACCGAGTCACGCTCCGGAAAAATCAATCGGCGATGGTGCCAATCCTGCAGTCCGACATCGGTGCGGAAAAAGTTTCCGTGTGGACCGCATCTCTTAATTCCGGCCGCCCCCTGCGAGCCGTTTGGCTGACAAACACCAGTAGTGAGACGCTCGACGGCGGGAATTTCAGCGTGCTGGAGGACGAAATCTTCGCCGGACAAGGCCTGCTTGATGCGATCAAACCGGGCGAGCGACGGCTGCTCTCCTATGCAACCGACCTAGGGATGTTGGTCCGCGCGGCGGGTCTGGGCGCTCCGCAGCGCAACACCCGCGTGCGGATTGCACACGGAGTGATGATTCGCACCAGCGAACTGCGCGAAAAGAAAACCTACACGGCGCGGAACGAAGACACGTCTCCGCGCACTCTTATCGTTGAACATCCTGCGCGCTTTAACTGGAATCTCTCACCCGACTCTCCCAAGCCGGAGGAAACTTCCTTGGGTGCTTACCGCTTCCGCGTGAGCGTTGCGCCAAAGCAGACGGCTACGCTCGAAATCAACGAATCGAGCCCGCTCGAAACGCGATTCGAATTGAACAACATCACTGACGACCAGATCGTGCTGATGGTCCGGGAGGGATCGGTGAACCCGGAAATCGAGCAGGAATTGCGGCGCATTCTCAACCAGAAATCACAAGTCGCCGCGCTCAACATCGAAGCGGAAAAACGCGACGCCGAAATAACTCGCATTTACGACGATCAACAACGCCTGCGTGAAAACCTGAAGGCCCTGAAGGGCAGCGCCGAGGAAAAGGACTTGACGCAGCGTTACACGCAGCAGCTTTCGGATCAGGAAACCCATCTCGAGAAGCTGCGGCTTGAGAAGGAGGACTTCGAGAAAAAGAGCGAGACAGCGCAAGAACAGGTCGACAAGATGATTGAGGAGCTCTCTATTGAAGTGAACCTGTAGCGGCTTGCTTCGTTTCTTGGGCATCGACGAGCGCATTCGGGGTGTTGTGCTTTGAGCACAGCACCCCGTATCATTCGCGCTTCCTCTGCAGTACGCGAGTGCGTCGGCCGGGTTCATCAGGAGTAAAATATGGGCCTCACTCTTCCTCGGAGGTGGCCCTGGTGCGGCGCACATGGCTCGGCATCGTATTTCTGATCGGCGGCGTAGCGCTGCTGCCTGCGGGCCTGCGGGCGCAGTTGCCCAAAGTACGTAAGCAAGGGCCGGGCAATTTGGATGGCACGGTCGTCAACGCCAAGGGCGCGCCGGTTGCTGGGGCTCACGTTGTCTGGCAAGCCTCGGACGGCGAGAAACCGCACGTGGTGGACACTGACACGCAGGGGCAATTCCATATTCCTGCGCTTCGGGCTGGCCTGTACGACCTGCGAGCATCCTCCGGCGACGCGTCGTCCGAGTGGAAGCACAACGTGATGGTGCCCCCCGGCGGGAAATCGAGCGTGAAGCTGCGGCTCGTGTCCACTGCGCTGCCGGTTCAGGCGGTCCTCGAACTAAAAGGCAAGATGCGCACGTGGGATGTTCCGGCACCCGGGGCACTGCCTCACGATCCGGCTGTCGATCCGCAGGACAATATCTGGTTCACACTACAGGAGTCGGGCCAGCTCGCGCGGTTTGCTCCCGACACGCAAGAGTGGAAACTTTTCAGCGTGCCAACACCAAATTCAGGCCCGCATGGCCTCGTCTCCGACGCGAATGGCTACATCTGGTTCACGGAAAACTACGCGGGAAAAATTGGCCGGTTGGACCCCAAATCCAAGTTGGTCGTTGAACACACGCCTCCCACGGCGAAGGATCCCCATACGCCCGTGTTCGGCCCTGACGGCGCTTTGTGGTTCACCGCGCAGGATGCGAACCTGATTGGCCGCGTGGACATGGCGACGAAAAAAATCAGCGAGTTCAGCGTGCCGACGCGAGACGCGCATCCCTACGGGATTGTTTCCGCGGACGACGGCGCGCTGTGGTTTTGCGAATTGACCGGCCGGCGGCTGGGCCGCGTCGATCCTAAGACAGGCGCGATCACCGAATTCGCTCCGCCAAAATCGGACGTGCAGCCACGGCGGTTGGTGGCCGTCGCCGGCGCGATCTATTTCACTGACTTCGGCGGCGGGCGGCTGGGCCGCCTCACGCTTGCGGACAAGAAATTCGAGCTTTGGCAGAGTCCGTCGGGAAGTGACTCTGAACCCTACGGCATCACGGTGGATTCCACGGGAAAAATCTGGTACGAGGAGAGCGCGGAAAAGGCGAACAAGCTGGTCCGCGTCGATCCCGCCACAATGAAGTTCACCGTATATCCGATGCCCGTCAAGAATTCTTCCGTGCGCAACATCACGCGGGATGCGCGCGGCCGCCTGTGGATGCCGCTTTCGCTGCCGAACAAGATTATGGTCGTCGAATAGCAATTTCCTCCCGAAAAACTAGAGGCATGAAGGAGCAGAAAATTCATTTCCTGAGGGCTCCAAATTCTGGCAGGCCCGCTGCTGCGGGGCACTTCTAAATTCAAGTCCATGCTTGTCCCGCGTGCGGGACGGGCGGTACGTAGAGCAAAACCATACCCTCCACGAATCCCGGATCGGCCCTTCCAACCCAGTACTAGAACCCGGGTACAAGAAAATATGGTTCTTATAGCCCATTGAGCCAGGCTATCGCAGTCGAGAAGATGTATAACGGCGGGTTGGGAGCACGCTGCGGGGACGACGGCCCCGAGAGATCGGGATCGTAAGCGAGCTCCCGGCCCGCCTATTATATTCGTGCTGGCCAGTCCCCCCTTTTCAGGCGGGCTCCACGATTCATTCTCACCCCAGCAAGGTAAAGCGTTCAGCATAAAAGTATAGCTCGCACCCACGGGCACTGGGGCCTAATTTCCTCCTTGAAATGGAGTCCCCCGAGGGGCACTCTCTCTGGGATGCTGCTTGCGGCTCGCCGACCTCAATCGATTCTTCACAATCGCTCCCGGCGCGCTCGCGGAGCCGTTACGGCACTCGCCGTAGTTTTTATCTTGGCTGGAATACCTGTTGCCCATCCTGCGCCTGTCCCGGCGAGTCTGACTTACCCCATAAAGGAAGCGTTTGATCGATACGTGACGCTGACCGATGCGCGCAATGCCGAGGAGTTGAGCCATGGCGCGCCGTTTCTATGGGTGGACGCGCTGCCTGAAGCGCGTCGCGCGGAATCTTATAGCGCGATGAAGAGGGGAGAGGTGGTAATCGAAAGGCTCGAAACGCGGGACCACGGGAATACAATTCCATGTCCCGGCGGATTGATTCATCACTGGGTCGGTGCGCTTTGGATTCCCGGCGCGACCCTGGCGCAGACCCTCGCGCTGGTGCAGGCCTACGATCGGCACGTGCAGGTTTACTCGCCGTTTGAATTGCGATCCCAGATTCTCGAGCACGATGGCGGCGACTTCAAAGTTTCGATTCGATATTTCCGCAAGAAGGTGATCACCGTCGTGCTCGACACGGTTTTTCAAATCGACTACCACACCCTCGATGCGACTCATGCCTGGAGCCACGGCCGCACGCAAAGTGTTCGCGAAATCAAGAACCATGACACCCCAAGTGAATATTCTTTTCCCGAAGGAGAAGACGGAGGCTACATGTGGGGCATGTCCACTTACTGGCGGTTCGTCGAACGCGACGGCGGCACTTACGTGCAGTCGGAATCGATTTCTCTCACAACCCGGGTTCCCGCCGGGCTGGCCTGGCTCATCGAGCGATTCATCAAGAGCGTTCCCCGCGAATCGCTCGAAGAGATCCTGAAGGACACGCGCAATGGTGTTCTGCATCCTCCTACAAGCTGACCGCACGGGCGCGGGCTCTATTTTTACGCTGAACATTTACCCTGAGCCCCTCACATCCGCGGGGGTGAAAGCGAAGGGCTTCAAGTGAAGCGTGGAGCCCGGCAGAACTGGTTGCGGGCTTTACTTGGAGCCCGCCAGAAAAAGTGCGCCCGGTTCGTCAGATTGCCCACGAGATGCGTCCCTTCCAATTCGGGATCGCCTTCTACTTTGTTTTTTTCCTTGGCACGATCCTCTTGGCCGCAGCGCGCGGAACGGTTTTCGTTCCGGCCCTTCGCGTGCACCTGAAGTCATGAATTCTCTAGTGCGTGACTGCTCGCCCGTAGTACGATATGGCAATCGACATACATGTTGACATACGAAAACTCTATCGATATGATTTCCGTTGGATAACCCCATGCAGACCGTTAAAGTGTCGCCAAAATTCCAGGTTGTCATTCCAAAAGAGCTGCGCGAACGCCTTAAGCTCCGCCCCGGGCAAGAACTGGTCATCTACGAGATCGACGGGCAGATCCGGTTGGAGTGTCCGCACAAGCCCAAAAGCCTTCGCGGATTGACACGCGGCTTACGGTGGAAAGAAAGCGACCGCGACCATGACGAGAGGCTCTGAACTCTTTCTTGTGGATTCCTCCGGATGGGTGGAGTTCATAGGAGACGGGCCGCTGGCTGAAAAATTTGCGCCGTATTTTGAGCGCGAAGAACGTTTGCTCGTCCCCGCGATTGTGCTGTACGAGGTCTACAAGAAACTATTGTCCGCGCAAGGTTCAACCGCCGCTGACAGATTCCTTTCCGCGGCGTTGCGGGCCCGTTTCGTGCCCATCGACGAGAGGTTGGCCCTCCTCGCGGCCCGGATCAGTTTGGATCGCCACCTGGCGATGGCCGACGCAATGATTTACGCCACAGCTCTCGCTGCCGGAGCTCACCTGATCACGTCGGATTCGCATTTCGAGGGATTGGCAGGGGTCACCATCATCGGTCCGGACTGATTCCTACCGCCTCGGCCAAGAACTTGACACCTGCGAGACAACCGGGAGTATGCTGGAGGCCTAAGCAAATCAATCGGAATCCCGAAACAGGCTGGCGTTTGACGGGGAAAAGGAACGGAACATGACACGGCGTTGTCTGATGTTCACAGTGGCGCTACTTTTCGCTGTGACGCCCATCCTGTTTGGACAGAACAACCCAGCGACCTCCGGATCGTGGTCCGGTGTCATCATCAATAGCGCGTGCACCGTCGACGAAGCCTTCGCCGAATCGGCGAAGTGCACTGCCACGAACGTGCCTGGTGCAACGCTGGTTTTGTATGACGATACGATCCGGCAGATCTACAATCTCGATCCGCCGGCAACTGCCGGCTTGGGAGATGCTGTTACGGTCCGCGGTACGCTCGACGGCAATACGATTCGTGGAGCGTCCATCAAGGCGCTCACATCGTTCGGATTGGACGTAGGCCAGACGGCGCCCGCCTTTTCGGCTCGCGACCAGTTTGGCCGCGAGCAAACTCTCGAAACCCTGAAAGGATCGAAAGGCACGGTTCTTCTTTTTTACCGCTCCGCCGATTGGTGTCCCTACTGCAAAGGGCAGTTGATCCAGTTGCAAAGCGCCAAAGCGCGATTTGAGGAACAGGGGCTCAAACTCGCGGGAATCAGCTATGACAGCGAAGCGATCCTGAAATTTTTCTCGGACCGCCGCAAAATCGAGTTCCCCCTACTGTCTGACCCCTATTCCAGCGTGATCCGGGCCTATGACGTGCTGAATTCTGAAGCGACGGGACAAAACAAAGGCATGGCGCGACCCGGATATTTCTTCATTGATACTAAGGGGGTGATTCGGGAAAAATTCTTTGAAGCGAAGTACCGGGAGCGGCTCACTGGGAATAGCGTGCTGTCCAAACTCTTCCCGGAATTGGGGGAAGAAGTAACCGCCAATGTCGAAGCCCCGCACCTGCAGCTCACCGTCGGGCAATCGGATCGCGCCGGCGTTCCCGGGAACCTTATCATATTGACCGCCGACGTGCGGCTCCCGCCGGATGTCCATGTGTACGCGCCGGGGACTCAGGGCTATAAGCCGATCAAGCTCGTAGTGGATCCTCTCCCGGACTTTGATTTCAGACCGGCAAGTTACCCGCGCTCAAAGATCCTCTATTTGCCCGCTATTAAGGAACGCGTGCCTGTTTTTGAGGGAACCTTCCGAATCCGGCAGGAGTTGAAACTAAACTCCATGGCGGAATTCAGCAATTCGTTGGGGACAGATGGAAAGACGGTCGCAATTAAGGGTCACCTTGAATATCAGGCTTGCGACAGCAAGATTTGTTTTCTGCCGGCCAGTGTGCCCATCGAGTGGCAATTGCAGGTTTTGCCACTGGACCGGCAACGGGCCCCTGAGGATATCCGCCACAAGTAACGCCTAAATTTGCGATCGGTTTTGCGGATCGGCTAACGACTTCGGAACGGCGGGCCCGAGAAGGACGCCGGGTGAAATGCTCCCTCAGCGCCGCTGCGTCTGCGCGGATGCAGCGGCGACCTGGGCAACCTGAGCTGAGAGATTTCGTTTGAAGGTGGCTTACTTGCCGCCGGCCGCAACGCGCGCTGCCGCCGCGGCACCCGCTTTTTTGCTGCGGCGCCTGGGTTTCGTGGGCCGTTCAGGAGCTTCGCCCACCAACTCCATGGTCATTAGGCTGGTGACGAATTTTTTTGTGCCGACGCTGTCGAAATCAATCGTAGTACGCTCGACATCGGATTCAGCCACGATTCCAAACCCGTACTGGTCGTGCTTGATGCACTGCCCTTCGGAAAGAATCTGCACAACTGCCTCCTTGTTTGCACCGGCAACTTCGGGGCACTTCCTGAGAGGAGCGAGTCCGTCATGTCCCGAACGCGAAGCAGGATGGACCCACGTTCGTTCAGGCTAGAGGCCGGTCACGTTCTCCGCCTGCAAGCCCTTGGGGCCCTTGCGGACTTCAAATTCAACGGCCTGTCCTTCATTGAGTGACTTGTATCCCTCCATCGTGATTGCCGAAAAATGGACGAACACATCTTCGCCGGATTGGCGCTGGATGAATCCGTAGCCCTTGCTGGCGTTGAACCACTTCACTGTTCCTTGTTCTTTCACTGCTACTACCTCACTTTAAAAGCTATTTGTGCTTCTCGTACTGACCCGCGCACCGCTGTCGGCACTGGGCCTCGACTGCCCCTAGCCCGTACAAAACAAACGGCTGCAAGGTTGAACCTGCAGCCCCGTTGAACGAGTTAAAAGGAATCACAAGAGCCACAAACGCAGCACTATTTTACCAAAAATGTGCATTCATTGTCTAGATGGCTCCCATCAGGAAAGCTTTGACCCGCCGAGCCGCCTGTTGGAGGCTAAAGGCCATTGGTTCAGTTAGTTACTGTAGGCTCGCCTATTGTAGCAATGCCTGCCATCCGCAGGTCGCCATCCCTGGACCTGCCGTTTACAGCGCTGGCAATCGCATAAGCCGTTCCCGATGGGCGGGAATAGGCGTACCCTACCTTCGTTACTGCAAGCCGTAGGAGTTGGAGCACCCCAGCCATGCCTCGCCGCTCCCTGATCGAATACCTTGCCGGATACGACCGGCAAGGTCGCAGCATGACTTACAGCGAGCGAAGTGGCTACCGAATGGAGCGGTGGTCTTATCGGGACGTGGCGGGCGTTGCCGCTCAGTTCGCGCGCGAGCTGGAGGCACGCGGAATCGGCCCGGGCGACCGTGTCCTCCTTTGGGGACCTAATTCAGCCGAATGGGTTGCCGCGTTCTTCGGTTGCATTCTTCGCGGCGCGGTTGCCGTCCCGATGGATCAGGGTGCAACGTCCGGCTTTGTGGCCCGCGTGGCGCAACAAGT
>Ga0137410_10001180_pt1 | contig 17976 bp, 19 predicted proteins | sample CZODoug1_16funga_FD_108878 | JGI IMG/M metagenome (GOLD analysis project Ga0137410, IMG submission 108878) | Vadose zone soil fungal communities from Angelo Coast Range Reserve, California, USA - CZODoug1_16fungal (Illumina Assembly) | ecosystem: Environmental > Terrestrial > Soil > Vadose zone... | reverse complement strand
CCACGCTCGCCAAAAAAGCCCAACGCAGACGCACGGCAAGTTCCGGAAGAGTCGCTTTCTTCCAGCGCGCGATCGGACCCACGCCCATCAGGAACACGGCCGGAACCATTAACGGCACAAACACACTATTGAAGTAAGGCGGGCCAACGGACAGCTTGCCCAGGCCGAGCGCGTCGATGATTAGGGGATAGAGTGTACCAAGCAAGACCGAACCTGCGGCCACGACAAGCAGCACGTTGTTCGAAAGCAACATCGATTCTCGCGAGATAATCTCAAACTTGCCACCGAGCCCTACCTGTTTCGCGCGCCAGGCGTAAAGCAAAAGCGAACCGCCGATAACGAAGGTGAGAAAGCCCAAAATGAAGATGCCGCGTTTTGGATCGGTGGCGAAAGCGTGTACGGAAGTCAGGACACCCGAGCGGACCAAAAACGTTCCGAGCAAACTCAACGAGAAGGCGCCGATAGCGAGCAGTACGGTCCAACTCTTAAACCCGCCTCGCTTTTCTGTGACGGCGAGCGAGTGGATCAAAGCGGTCCCGACCAGCCACGGCATGAAGGAAGCGTTCTCGACCGGGTCCCAAAACCACCAGCCGCCCCAGCCGAGTTCGTAGTAAGCCCACCAGCTTCCCAGTGCGATGCCCACGGTCAGGAACATCCAGGCGACGGTGGTCCATGGTCGCGACCAGCGCGCCCAGGTCGCGTCCAGTCGTCCGCTGATCAGAGCGGAAACGGCAAACGCGAAAGCCACAGAGAAACCAACATAACCCATGTAGAGCATCGGCGGGTGGGCCACCATGGCCGGATCCTGGAGCAGGGGATTGAGGTCTCGGCCGTCGGGCGGCACTGGAAAAATGCGCGCAAACGGATTTGATGTCAGCAGCATGAACAACAGAAAGCCGACGCTGACGACGCCCATCACGCTCAACACGCGCGCGACCATCTCATCAGGCAGGTGCCGGCTGAAAAGCGAAACCGCTACGGTCCAAATGCCGAGCATCAAGGTCCAGAGCAAGAGCGAACCTTCGTGCGATCCCCAGGTGGCAGCGAGCCGGTAGTGCAGCGGGAGTTGCGAATTGGAATTGGTGGCGACGTTGAGAACAGAGAAGTCGTTAGTGATAAATGAGTAGCCGAGACAGCAGAAGGCGATGGTGACAAAGATAAACTGCGCCTGGCCCGCGGGAGCAGCAACTGCGATCCAGGAGCGGTTGCCACGCGCCGCGCCGATCAGCGGCAGCGTCGCTTGCGTGAGCGCCAACAGCAGCGCGAGGATTAATGCAAACTGTCCAATTTCAGGAACCATACTTTTCTTAGATTAGTTGCGCATTATATCGGAAGAAACGTCTTCAAGCCGTCCTAGTAAACCACCGTCTTCGCAGCTTCTCGTTCGTGCTTGGCGCTGTCGATCGCCTGACCCGCTTGCGGCGGCATGTAGTTTTCATCGTGTTTCGCCAACACCTGGTCCGCATAAAACACGCCGTCGGCTCCAACGTGGCCCTGCGCGACGCAGCCTTTACCTTCCTTAAAAAGATCGGGAAGAATTCCTTTGTAGACTACCGGAATACTTTGCGCCGTGTCCGTCACGGTAAACCGCACGGTCAGCCCATCGTTGTCGCGTTTGAGCGTTCCGTTTTGCACCAGGCCGCCCACGCGGAAGGTCTTATTGATCGGCGCTTCTTTTGCCACCACCTGCGAGGGGCTGAAGAAGAAGACGAGGTTTTTTTGGAAGGCGCTCAGCACTAGCGCCGCCGCGATCGCGAGCCCTGCCAGGCCGGCAATGATAAATCCAATCCGTTTATGACGACGTTTCATTAGGATTACTCTTTCGGTTTAATCGCGCTCGCGATTGATTCGTTTGCACGAACGGTTGCGCCTCATAAGTAGCACAACTTCTCCGCCCATTACCACGAGCGCGGTAAGATAAGAGCCCCAAACATAGAATCCGTAGCCGCCCATGGAAAAAAAATCCGACCAGTTCATAGTTTACGCCGCTCCTTCAATCATCCACGCGGTGTTCTGTTCTCTTTCCAAAATAATACAACGCAGCCGAGCTAATACGATCGCAATCGAATAGAGCCAGCAGGCGGCCAGCAGGATCAGCATTGCTGCCAGCATCGGCGGAGCAATGGTTGGTTTGTTAAGGATTCTGATGGTCGCGCCCTGGTGCAGCGTGTTCCACCACTGCACGGAAAAATAAATGATGGGCACATTGATTACACCCACCAGCGCCAGCACTGCTCCCGCCCGGTCCGCGCGGCGCGGATCATCAATGGCCGACTGCAATGAAATGAAGCCAACGTAAAGGAACAACAAGATCAGCGTGGAGGTCATGCGCGCGTCCCAGACCCACCATGTGCCCCAGGTTGGCTTGCCCCAGAACGCGCCAGTCACCAGAGAAATAAGGGTGAACAAAGCGCCAGTGATCGCCAGCGCCGACGCCATCATCGACGACAGCCGAGCGTTAAAAGCCCAGCCCAGCCCGGCGTAGAAGGCCATCAGAACGTACAAGAACATTCCCATCCAGGCCGCCGGCACATGTATGAACATTATGCGATAGGCGTCGCCTTGCTGGAAATCGGTGGGTGCCACGAAGAATCCAATATACAAACCGACGGCGAAAAGAATTGCCGCCGGAATGGCAAACCAGGGAATCAATTTTCCGGCCAGGGGATAAAAGGCCGAGGGGGATGCGTATTTGTACCAGTTCATTTTTTGATCGAATGTCGGAAACTCTAGTTTTTGTCTAACCGCCAAGACGCCAAGAGCGCCAAAAAAAAGGAGCAAATGTTTAGGACTAACCGTGCCGCCCCCCGTTCTTCGTCTCTAACAGTTCCTACTTGGCGACCTTGGCGTCTTGGCGGTTACTAGTCGATGCTCATTCCAAAGATATTCGCAACGCGGCCGAGGTTGCCCACGGCGCAAAAACTAACGACACCACCAGAAACGCTCCCAGCAAATAAAGATTCGCCGCGGGACTCAGGCCGGTGACACTGAAGTAGACCGCGCCGGCGCCAAAGATCAAAACCGGAATGTAGAGCGGCAAGATCAAAAGCGAGATCAAAACACCGCCGCCGCGCAACCCCAGCGTCAATGCTGCTCCTATCGATCCAATCAAACTCAGAATCGGCGTTCCGATAAGCAACGAAACGAAAAGTACCAGGAGCGTATCCGGAGCTAAATCAAACTGCACGCCAATCAGCGGCGCTATCAGCACCAATGGAACTTCAGACATGAGCCACTGCGCCAGCACTTTGCCCATTACAACCAGGTAAAGTGGCTGAGGAGTTAACAGCATCTGTTCCAGCGTGCCATCCTGGTAATCGTTTGCGAAGACTCGACCGAGCGAAAGCATCGAGGCAAGTAAAGCTGCTACCCAAACGACTCCCGGCGCTACCTGTCGCAGCAACTGGGTTTCGGGTCCAATCCCCAGCGGGAAAAGACTCACCACGATCACAAAGAAGAAGAGCGTGGACAAAACATCGGCGCGCCGCCGCCACGCCAGCGTAAGATCGCGCGCGACGATCCAACGAAACATTGAGAGAGTGGAGGGGGCGCTCACGATGCAAGTTCGAGCCGCTGAAACGAACCTGCGGAGATGTGGAGTTCCTGGTGCGTAGCGACAATTGCCATCCCACCCTTGTTCAAATGTTCACCAATTACCGACTCGATTAGCTTGACGGCGGCTGAATCAAGAGACGCAAGCACTTCATCAAGCAACCAGAGCTTTGTGTTGCAGGTAATGAGCCGCGCCAGCGCCGATCTGCGTTGCTGACCTTCGGACAAGAACCGCGCCGGCAAGTTTTCACGACCCGCAAGGCCAACTTTTGCGAGCGCCTCTTGCGCTTCTTCGCTGGTGATGTTAGTCCCCGCCATCCCACAAGCGATGCGGAGATTTTCCAGCGAACTCAACTCTTCCTTTACTCCGTTGCGATGTCCGATGTAAGTGAGGCTCTGGGAATATTCCTCACCAAGCGAGCGAATTTTCGCACCCTGCCACCTTATCTCACCACTCTCCGGCGTCATCAACCCACAAACGATGCGCAGTAAACTTGTCTTGCCGCTTCCATTTGGACCGGTGAGTTGGAGAAACGCTTCCGGCTCCAGGGCAAAACTTACTTTGCTGAAAAGCCTCCGGTCTCCACGCACGCATTCCAGATTGGCGACTTCTAAAATGGCCGTCTGTCCTCCTGCCTGAGTTCATGAACTGCGTCGTCATTGTATTGAAGTTTTGCGGGAAAAGCATTCGCAGCCGGAGGACGGCAGCCTAAAGACTGAACTCTAAACTTCAGGCTTCAAACTCTGCATCAGAACCCTTTGAACGAAGGCTCGAGCTGACCGTTCGCTTTCTGCCAGGCCACCCAGCCGCCTTTCAAGACGCGCACGCGTTTGAATCCCGCATCCCAGAGAATTTGCGCCGCGCGCACGCCGGCCTCGTCGTTTGGACACGCGCAGTAAGTAACCACTTCCCGGTCGCGAGGAACATCCTTCAGCGGCGGAAAGCCAAGCCTGTATTTGAGTCTTCTCAGTTTCACATGGATGGCGCCTTTGATTTTGATTTCGTCGTTAGCCGTTTCAGTGATGGAACGCACATCGATGATTGTTACGGGCTGGTTCCGCGCGATTTTCGCTTTCAGCTCCTCCGCCGTTATGAATTGAACCTCGGCAGTGTTTGACTGAGCGACTCCAACTGGAACAAAAGCCGCCGCGTGGTCCACCGCAACAACGGACAGCGCCAAACCTGCAATGAACAACAGGCACGCACACGGCGCACACTTCTTGAAGCTCATTCGATTACCTCCGCAAAAGTTAACTTACCTTCGGTCGATTTTCTTTACTCGTTCGCTGGGTGGAACGTGGACCATACCGCGTTCAGGCTCGCCTTTGAAATTTTTCGGGTCATACCAGGAATAGGTTGCACTGGCGAAATAGAGGTAGCCCGGCGTGGACTTCAGCACCTCGCCGATCACGTCACCGTGTAACTGCGGCATCTTCTGGCCCCGACTCGCCGCTGTCACGTCCTTCGCCTGATGCGCCTCCATACCTGAGCCGACCGCGTTTTTAAGCAGATAGGTTTGCGTGGCCTGTGGGTCGCGCCAACCGTTTGGGCCGAAGCCGTGAATGACCGCCAGCAGCACCTCATTTTCCGCAACGCGAAGCTGCGTAACTCGCGGTTCACTGGCCGCGAAAGGATCTCTTAGCATCCAGTTGGGTAACTCCTCGTTCATCTCAGCAAGTTTTCCTGAGGAAGGCTTCAGCACTACGGCGATGTCCTGCGAGAGGTCGCCATTGAAGTCTCCGGCAATGAAGCTTGGCTTGCGGCTGGTGTCGATCACCACACTGTCATTAAAAACTCGCTTCACAGCTTCCTGAACGGAATTAAGTTCAGGCGGCGGCAAGTCTGACATTTCCTGCGGCTGCTCGGCCTGCGCAACTGATGGAGGAGGCGCTTCTGCCTTTGGTTTCTCAGCGGTAGAACAGCCAGACCAAAAAGAAACCGCCGATACGAGGACAACGGCAAGAATTCTGAACCCTCGTGAAACTGTCATCTCTAGTTTCACCCCTGCAAGTTAAATTGACGAACTTCGACCAACGAATCTGGAAAGGAAGCTCGCCGGAAATTGCGTCCGGCGAGCTTCGTGGGTAGTGCCTCAGTCCGACGCGCCGCGATAAACCTACAGCGATAAGACGAAGGCTATCAGGTCATTTCGCTGTGCAGCGGTCAGGGCGTTGAAATTGTTCCGCGCCGTCGTAGCCTGGCCGGCGTGTAACTGGATCGAATCGAAAATGGTGATGTTCAAGCCCTGGTGCATAAACCGATTGCGAGCCCTAATGCCCCAAAGGGGCGCCGTGCGCAACTGGTTTATCGATGACTGCCCTGCATTTTGGACAATGCCATCACCGGTGCCAACGTCGTGCAGCGCGAAGTCGCTGAACGGATGGATTATTTTGTTGCCGAGAGCCGCCGGCACTGTAAACGCACCGCCATTGATGAGCGTGCCCGCAGGCGCGGTTGTGAAGCTGCGCGTATGACAAGCCGCGCAGCCGGTTGAATTAAACAGTGGGTCGCCACGTACTGCCGCGGCGGGAATTGGGTTTTGACGACCAGGGGCTCGGGTCGCAGCCATGAAATCTGCGAACGCAAGCACGTCGTTTCCATCGTCTTCCGGATCCGCAACTGTATCGAATGGAAGCCCGGTGCAGTTAACAACGCCTTCGGCGGTGCTACAGGGGTTCTCAAACTTTCCGGCATTCGGGTCTGAAGAACTTCTGCCCCCGCTCCCGTCGAATTTATTGGTGATGCCCATCTCGTTAAGGTAGGCATCGCCCGCAAAAGACAAGAGGCTGGCCTGTTGAGCCTTCCATCCGAAGCGGCCATTGCGTAGAGCGTTGTTGGCTTCGGTTACTGGCACGGCGGACAAAGTCCCGCGCTGAGCGGCGGGCTCTGCGGCCACGTTATTTTGTAAGTCTGTGTTGGAGATACATTCCACAAAGCCGTCGCCAAGGGTGCTGGTGGTAATGCGGAATGCCTTGTTAGTTTCACCGGTGGTAATGTGCTCGACGATGTCGGAATCAGTTCCGCGAGCGTGAATTAGTTGACCGCCCGGGGCGTCAACAAAGGCCCCATTGGTAATGTGGCCGGCTCGGAACTCCATCGTCTGGCTGAATGCGCCAACGTCAACGGATTGATGACATTCGACGCAGCCAACATCGTTATAGGTGGGTCCAAGTCCATCCGCGATGGTCTCCCGCTCGCTGAATATGAACTTGTTGTCTTCGAATTTGCCATTACCGCGCGCGGTAGGTGCTACGGGCGGCGCCACGCAGTCATTAATGGGCGTGCCTAGCGCGCCAAAACCGTTGAAGAGGTCATCGGTCTTGGCATCCATGTCAGTCGTGAGGGCCTCGGTTCCCCCCTGACCTTTGACGGAACTCGCCATCCACATTGGCAACGCGAGCGCGGTCGCAAAAAGTACGACAGCTAAAACCTTCATCAGTTTCAACATTTCAGTTTCCCCCTCCCAGGGTCTTTGAAGGTACTTGTGTGTGGGACAGGAACGGCCAGTTTGCTCGACAGCAAACTGCATCAGTTCCTCTTATCGCTGGAAACCCCGCTGGAAACCCAGGTGTTCGTAAGGGCTGGCCGAAACGAGGTAGGTGGCGCCTGTTTCATTACGACCAGACAGATTGTGGAATTACCGGTGAGATATCACTTGGGGGTACGGATATCTCTTAACGTTACTCAGCAAGAGCTAAGTGCCTGGGCAAGAACTAAGTGTCGGGAGCAACAAAATGAGGTGCGCGAAATCTATTACAAACGGGCATCGGTGTCAATAAAAAAGAACGCTCTGAAACCGGCTGGAGATTTCGAAACTCCCCCACCCGGAATGCCGGCCTGCCGCCATCTCAGTTTTCAGCTAACAGGGTGGCATTCGCGGATGAATAACTGCACCGCAGACTCGACCGCAGACTCGAGTTGGCCGCGACTGTTGCCCGCCTCCACTTTTTCAGCTAAAACACTTCCGGATAAATTGTCTAAACACCAGAATCGAACACCACGCTTGCCATGAGATCCAAGTTGAATTCCAGTGAGCGCGACGCTCGCGTCACGCGGCTCTGTGAAGAGCTGATAGAAATCGAACAGCGCTTGATCCCCACCGGCCTGCATATATTTGGCCGCGCCGCGGAGCTACGGGAAAAAGCAGATCTGTTGCGCATGGTTGCATCGTTTGACAGGCCGGAGCACGGTGCGCAGGCGTTACCGAGTCTGGTCGCGGATGCTCTGGGCATTGATTGCTATGACAAGCTGCTCCAGGAAAAACCGACAAGCGAGACGATAGAACTGGTTGATGGAATTGTCGCCGAATCAGTCCGAAGGTTTTGCGAAGGCGGTGCGGAGGCGGCCGCTAGCTGGCTGAACGTGAAAGCGGGCATCGACAGCAAGAAATCACTTCCGACTTTTTCTATCCTGACACGGATTGCTGAACAACTGGATTCCAATAACGAGCTTGAGTCGCTGATCCGCGCGTTGCGCGGCGAATTCATCGAGCCCGGACCCGGCGCGGACATCGTTCAGAATCCGCTGGTGCTTCCTACGGGCCGCAATACACACGCAGTCAATCCATATTCAGTTCCTTCGCAAGTGGCGTTCTCCCGCGCGAAGCTCACTGCCGACGCTTTGCTTCGCCGTTATATGGAAGAGCATGGCCGGTATCCGCGCGCGATGGCCCTGGTTCTCTGGGGCCTGGACAACATAAAGACGCAAGGGGAGGGTGTCGCGCAGGCGCTCTGGTTGCTGGGCGTTCGTCCTGTTCGGGATGCGCTTAATCGCGCTACTCAAGTCGAAGTAATTCCACTGGAAGAATTGCAGCGTCCGCGCATTGACGTTGTGATGACGGTGTCGGGCATCTTCCGCGACCTGTTTGCGCCGACCATGACCCTGCTTGATAAAGCGGTGCGACGAGTTGCTACACTTGATGAGCCGTTCGAATTGAATTACGTCCAGCGCAATATCTCCGAAAGGATGAAAGAGAGTCCTTCGCAGTTTGACGACGCGGTCACTCGAGTGTTTTCAAACGCTCCGGGCAATTACGGCACCAATGTGAATTTCATGGTGATGGATTCGCAGTGGGACAACGCGGAGACGCTCGGAGATCTCTTTGTCACACGCAAGTGCTTCGCGTATACCCGCGACTCAAAGGGACGAACCGTGGAGGGTCGTGAAGCTCGCCACTTGATGGATGACGCGCTGTCGCGAGTGGAAGCTACATATCAAAATCTTGATTCATTCGAAGTCGGCATCACCGACGTGGATCACTACTTCGAATATCTCGGCGGAATTTCCAAAGCAGTTGAAACGCGCACTAAATCTCGCCCGGCGATCTACTTGTGTGATTCGCTTTCGCCGCAGACGAAAATTCGCTCGCTGGAAGAGACGGTTCGCCTTGAGAGCCGCTCGAAGACGCTCAATCCAAAGTGGTATGAAGGGATGCTCAAACATGGTTTCCGCGGCGTCGCTGAGATTGAAAATCACGTGGCGAACACTTTTGGCTGGAGTGCGACTGCAGACGCTGTCGATCCGTGGATCTACACAGAGATTTCCAAAACGTTTTTGTTGGATCCGATCATGTTCAAACGGTTGCTGGAGCTGAATCCACATTCCGTCCGTTCACTCACGAACCGTCTGCTCGAGGCGCACAATCGCGGATACTGGAATCCTGACGAGGAAGTGCTGGAGAAGCTGCGTGAGATCGACGCCAATTTTGAGGAAGAGACCGAAGACGTGGTTAGGATTTGACCTTAGTTAGTGTGATTTCGTTACTTTCGTGTTCTTTCATGGATCTTTTAGTTCGTGTAATTTCGTGGATCGTTCACCCGATTTGACAGCGGGCACGATCCACGAACTTACACGAATGCAAACCAAACGACACGAATAGGAAATGTATGCCTGAGTTGATCCTGAAGGAGGAGGTTTACCAAGTCATCGGGGCGGCGATGGACGTTTACTACACACTGGGCCGTGGATTTCTGGAGCCGGTTTACCAGGAAGCGCTCCAGATTGAACTCGCTCGAAGAGATATACCTTTCGAAGCCCAAAAGTTATTGAAGATAGAGTACAAAGGCCAGCATCTACGAAAGGAATACGTCGCTGACTTTGTCTGTTTTGAACAGATCATCATTGAAGTAAAAGCCTGTGAAGGCCTTACTGGTCGCGATGAAGGACAAATAATCAATTATATGAAGGCTACACAGATGCACGTGGGATTGCTGATCAATTTCTGCAGCCAGGCAAAACTCGAATGGAAGCGCTATGTGATTTGAAAACGATCTTCGAATCTTTCGTGTACTCTTGTGTGATTGGTTTTGTGTGATTTCGTGGTTCGTTCGCTCAGGTATACAAGAGGCACGATCCACGAAATAACACTAAAGAAATCGAAGGCACACGAAACAAAGGCTTCAGTAAATAAGAATTGATCATGAGAATAGTAGTTCTATATGTCGGATCGAGTTTGCTGGCGCCGCTGAAACAGGCGGAGCGCGAGCTTAATCGCCAATATGAGCTCGATTTGAAGATCGCGGCCCATAACCTTGGCGCCCCACTCACTAACGACGACTGGTTTGAGATTGAACACGACCTGAGGGCCTCGGATGTAGTGTTCGTCATTCACGTGATGGACGGCGAAAATGCCGCGCGGCTGATTCCGGCACTGGAAAATTCCAAAGACCGCCACGCGGCCGTGATCGTCATCAACTGCATGCCCGACCTGATGCGACGAACTCGAATGGGGCGGATGGATGCGTCACGGCTGATAGGCGAACAGGGTAAAGGGGAAAGGGGAAAGGGAAATTCAAAGAGACCGTCGAAGCTTCTGTCCACCGTAGGTTCGTGGGTTGGACGACAAGTTCGCAGCAATGGAAAAGAGAAGCGAAATGGTCACGGGCACGCGCAGTATTTGAAACTAATCGAACGACTGCCGGGCATCTTAAGATTTGTGCCAACCGCGGGTGGACTCCATGACGTAAAAAACTATCTCAACATCTTCTGCTACTTCCTGCAGCCAACTCCAGCAAACATTCGGTCGATGATTCTTTACGCCCTGAAGGAATACGTGCCTGACGATCGCTTGAAGAGGGCCAGGCTAAGGGTGCCGCCGCCAGAGCATCTGCCGTCTGTCGCGATTTATCATCCGGATGCGACGAAACTGTTTGCGACGTTTGCCGACTATCAGAAGTGGTACACGGGGAAAAGTCCCAAGTCCCAAGTCCCAGGTCTCAAGTCCCAAGACCAAAACCCCACACATCGAGTTCTCGATCCCGAGTCAACCATCGGACTATTGTTAATGCGGCCGCAGGTGGTTAGTAAAACTACGAAGCACTACGACGCTCTCATTCGTGCGATCGAAGCGGAAGGTTTGAGCGTTATACCAGCGCTTTCGACGTTGATGGACAATCGTGAAGCGGTCAGTAAGTTCTTCGTTAACAATCAGTCTCAAGTCTCAAGTCTCAAGTCTCAAGTTCCAGGAAAGAACCAAGACCAAAGACCAAAGACCAAAGACCAAAGACTAAAGATCGACGGAGCAACAACTGGCAACGGACCACTGACCACGGACCGCTCCCGCGTCAGTCAAATTGTTTCGCTGACCGGCTTCAGCTTTGTTGGCGGGCCGGCGATGAACGACAGCGAAGCAGCGGCCGAGTTTCTGCGACAGTTGAATCGACCGTATCGCTCGGCGGTGAGTTTGGACACGCAAACGATCGACGCCTGGCGCGAGTCGCAAACCGGACTCAACCCCGTGCAGGCCGGCATGCAGATCGCGATTCCCGAGATCGACGGCGCCACGGAACCCTTCATTTACGGCGGCATTCCCGCAAGCGGAGTTGAGCCTGTCGCGCTGGACGATCGCTGCGTGAGGTTCGCGCGACGATTGCGGCGTTGGAATCGTTTGCGCACCGTGTCGCGCGCCGAACTCAAGCTGGCGCTTACGCTCTTCTGTTTTCCGCCTAACAAGGGAAACATCGGCACGGCCGCGGACCTTGATGTGTTTCCGAGCCTCTGGGACGCGCTCAACAAACTTAAGGCTGAGGGTTACGAGGTTGAACTGCCCGCTTCGGCTGATGTCTTGAGAGAAAGGCTCAGCGGCGGAAATGCCGAGAGCTTCACTGCGATTGCCAACGTCGCGTATCGAATGAGCGTTCCGGAGTATCGCCGTCTATGTCCATACGTCGATGAAGTTGAGAACGACTGGGGCGCGGCGCCCGGGCGCATTAATTCGTTTGACCGCGACTTGCTGATCCAGGGCTTGCAGCTTGGAAATGTTTTCGTCGGAGTGCAACCAACGTTTGGTTACGAAGGCGACCCGATGCGGTTGATGATGGCGCGAAGTGGTTCACCTCATCACGGCTTCATGGCCTTCTACACGTATCTCACGAAGGTGCTGAACGTCGATGCGGTGGTGCATGTCGGCACGCACGGAGCGATGGAATTCATGCCGGGCAAACAGATTGGTCTTTCGGGAGAATGCTGGCCCGACAGGTTGATTGGCGAGTTGCCCAACATCTACATCTACAGCGTGAACAATCCTTCAGAGGGTTCAATTGCGAAACGCCGTTCCTATGCCGAGCTGATTTCTTATCTGACGCCGCCAATCGAAAATGCCGGACTCTATCGCGAGCTCGCCACGCTCAAGGAGTTGGTGATGTCGTATCGGCAGTCGACCAGCCAGCCGGAGCGCGAGCGATTGTTTGAATCTATTGAAGAGTGTTCCCAGCAGTTGAACCTAAACGCGGCGGCGTAATTTCTCTCGAAACGCTTGGGAAGTTAAGCGGTGTCTGAATGCTTCAACGCCGTCAATTGTGATGACCGGAATATCATACCTATATCGCCTCAATAAATCCGGATCGCTTTCAATGTTAATCTCAGCGAGCGTATATTCATCGGCACAGTCTGCAGCTTCAATAGCTTGTTTCGCTTCGTCGCAAAGATGACAACCCGGACGACTGTAGATGATAACGTGAGCTTTCGCTGAATTAGTGTGCACGCTGTGTAGTAAAGTCTAATCGACAACACAAGGTTCGTTTAGAGGCGGGCATTGCCCGCCGGTTCAACGTTGAGACGGCGGGCAACGCCCGCCTCTAAACTATAGTAACAGGAGACAAACATGTCAGATCAGAACCTGGATACCGCGACGGCCGTAGCGCTATTGAATGAGATTTTGGAAACCGAGCTTGCCGGCGTGGTCAGATACACCCACTACGCCCTCATGGTTTTTGGCTACAGCCGCATTCCGATTGTAAGTTGGCTGCGCGGCGAAGCAACTACCTGTCTCAACCACGCTAATCAAGCGGGCGAGTTGGTGACGCACTTCGGCGAACACCCGTCGTTGAAAATTGGCGCGCTGCTGGAGACGCACAAGCACGGCATCAACGACATTCTGCTCGAGTCGCTGGAAGCTGAGAAGACCGGACTGGAACTTTATAAGAGACTGTATGAGCTGGTGAAGGGCCGTTCGATTCTTCTGGAAGACTACGCTCGCGAAATGATTGCCGAGGAAGAGACCCACCTCGGTGAAGTAAACAAGATGCTCCGCAAGCCGGGCGAGATAACGCAGTTTCCCGCCGGCTGAAAGCCATGAAGCTTTTCACAAAGTATGAGGGACGCGGCCAAAAATTGGCGCCCTTCTCGGTGTTTGTTCAGCGACTCGCTGTGGCAGCGCTTGTGGCTTGCTGCATAATTGCGCTGGTCTTGTTCATTGGGATTTCCGGATACCACTGGTTCGGCGGCCTCGATTGGGTTGATTCGCTGCTGGAAGCTTCAATGATTCTGGGCGGCATGGGCCCAGTCAGTCATTATCAGACCACTAGTGTAAAACTTTTTGCGTCGGGCTATGCGCTCTTTAGCGGACTGGTGTTCATAGGAATCATGGGCATCCTGCTCACGCCGGTCGTCCATCGCATCCTGCATAAGTTTCATGTCGAATAGACCCGCTCCGGTGTAAGATGAATCCTGTCGATCGTTGTACGGCGACGCCTCCTGCTCAGAAACTCACGGCGATCAAAGATGTCCTTCCCCCCGGCGACATCGTCTTTTAATCTGGAGTCATCGTAGTCTCAATCGGGAGCGCGAACGGCCATGGATGATCGAAGAAGCAAACAAAGATTAAGTGTCAGCTTGAACGCAATGTGGGACAGCTCAACGGAGGCCCACAGTGCGAAAATTACCAATCTTTCTGAGGGCGGCTGCTATCTGGATTCCGTTGGCGAAGTCAGGCGCGGAGAGATTGTCGGCTTTCGTGTGTTGCTGCCGGACGACGATTGGCTGTATCTCGAAGGCGAGGTCAGGCACCACAGCGCCGAGGGGTTTGGCGTCCAGTTTGTGGATCTAAACGAGGAGCAGACGGAGAAGCTGCGCTGGTTAATGCGTATCGCGAACGAAGCCGGGCCCGACGATGCGCCCATGTCGGCTGACCTGGTTGAAGAATGAAACTGGCAAAATCGCTACGACGTGTGAAAGCGAGGACGACTCATGAAGAAACAAAGCACGTTGGAACAGAACAAAGCGTTGCTGAGACGCTGGTTTGAAGAAGTTTGGAATAGAGGGCGCGCCGAGACAATCGACGAGCTGCTCGCGGTCGATGCGATCGCCCACGGGCTGTCAGACGATGCGGCTAAGCCATTGAAAGGCCCGGCCGACTTCAAGCCGTTTCACCAAATGTTTCGCGGCGCCTTCCCCGACATCAGGGTGACTATTGAGGATATGATCGCCGAGGGAGACAAGGTCGTGGCGCGCTGTTCGGTACGTGGCAAACACACTGGCGATCATCTGGGAGTGGCGGCCAGCAACGCGCACGTGGCTTTTACCGGCGTCACCCTCGTGAGGGTCAAAGACGGCAAGTTCGTCGAGGGCTGGAACAACTTCGACTTCCTGAAAATGAATCAGCAGATTGGGATCAAGTGATCGGCGTCTATGCTTGCAGCATCGTCGCGTTGTTGCCGTGATTAAAGCAGGAAATCATGGGACCGAAACGTAATCGCAATCGCAGCAATCTTTCGTTAATCGTCCTGGCCGCGCTGCTGCTGGCCTGCAACTTGAGCCGGTTACGGCCAGGCGGTTCAACGCCTTCGTCAAACAACAACCGCGGCGCGACGAGTACTCAGGGGTCGCAGCCTGGCGACGCCTTGAACCCGGCGGGCGACGCGCGACAGAATCTCAGGAGCGCTTACATCAAGTTAAAGGCCGCCTACCCGTATCGCCTCACCGAGACCACGACATTCTCGTCAAGTAATCAAGCCGCTACGCCGCCGATGGTGCGAGTATCTGAGTTTGCCGCTGCTGATCAGATCCACACAACATTGAACGGAAATGAGCTGGGCATCACTTTCGGGGACAAACATTACATGTACGCCAACGGCAAGTGGGTGGAAACTGGCCAGCTGGCCAAACCTTCTGCGGCAGACATGGAGAAGCTGATAGCGTCAAGCCTCAAAGGCGTGGAGGCCGGCGGGCAAGAGATAGTCAACGGCGTCTCCTGCTTTACCTACACACTTCGGTTTGAATTCAAGGTCGAGAACAAACCCTCAACTACTACCGGCAAGTTATGGATCGGTTTGGCGGACGGGTTGCCGCACCAGTGGGATAGCGACTGGAAGGTCGCCAATTACAACACGAAGACGCACATAGTTTATGAGTACAACGTACCCATACGTGTCGAGAAGCCTGCGCCTTAGAAGAGACCATGCATAAGCTGATGACCTTGCTCGCGATCGTTATCGTCGCTAGTTGTTTCATTGCGCGCGAGCAGGGCGAATCGGGATCAACTCGCGAACCACTCCGGCGATAGCGACATAAGGCGTGACCGTCACGGCTCCCGGCAAAGCGAAAGAAGTTAGTTTTGGTTGTCGCACTAACCAAGCTGACTACAGCCGTTCCCGCGCGGGGATTAGTAGTTTTCTTCAGCCACTTGATCTGTCCGACCCGATCGACGTTTACTATTCTCAATTCACCATTTATATTGGCTGACATGCAACTTGACGAAGGCGCAATGCAAGTTTGTCGAGGTCCACTGAGCACCAGAGAGATGGGTGAAGAAGACGACAGCTATGCCATATTACTGGACAAAACCGTCCTTCGTGCGGCTAGGCTTGGCGCGCCGTCTTTTTTGGAAATCACCTTGGCGTGCAAGGGAGCCTTCCCTTCAGACGTGTGGTCTGCAATAAAGCGGCTGAATTTGATTGAAGCCGTCATCACATCAAAAAGTGCTCGACGAATTCTCGACACGCACCGGATGCTGGAAGATTGGTGGCCGGAGCCGTCACCCGTTAACTACGAATGGCGGTTTACGTGCGAGACGGCCGAAGATATTGCGCAAACCGCTTTAGAGTACGGACGACGAATTCTCTGCCTGGGAACTCCAACAGTTTTTCGAAATCTTGTTTTTCGGGGAGCCGACGCGTATTTAGTAGATCGTAATCCATTCATCGCAACCTCTCTCCAATCTGTTTCAAAGGACAGAATTGTTATTGCAGACGTGTCAGATCGCCGACGGATCTCAGCTTTGAATCGATTTGATGTAGTTGTTATGGATCCTCCCTGGTATCCGGCGCACATAAACTACTGGTTGAACATTGCACGCGAACTGGTAGCTTCCACGGGGACGATACTTCTCACGCTTTTCCCGGAGTTAACTCGCCCCTCCGCGAGATCAGAGAGAACAGCTCTCCTTGAGCGACTGGGTGATTTCGGAGTCTACGAATTCGCACCCCGGAAGGTATCGTATGAAACACCGCTGTTCGAGCGAGAAACTCTCTCTGCTCTTGGGGTTCCACCATTGCCGGTATGGCGAACCGGTGAGTTGCTAGCATTGAGTGTTAGTTCCTCGAGTCCAGCTTTCGACGCTGCTGCACCGACGGAAGACGAGTGGGGCTATTTCCTATTTGGTACGCAGGTGGTTGGACTAAGGAAGAGTACAAGCGATGCGGAGAACATTACAGTTTCTGCACCATATGAGGATTTTACGTTTTTGCTCAGGTCTGTAAGTACGCGTGATCCAATAAGACCCATTATTGGGTTGTGGACTTCGCGAAACCGCGTAGCGAAGTTGACTGGCAGTGCCAGAATCGGTCAGTTCCTGAAGACCCTCCAAAGCGGTGTTGCATGTCAAATTGCAATAGACCAAACTGCGATGGACTCACAAGAGAGTGCTGCACTTAAGATGCTGGTTGCACTAATCGGTTTGTAAACACACGGAGGCGTTTATGCTCACAACCGTAATTCTCAGATACCGAGATTTGATAGCTGACACAATAGCTCAACATGAAAAGCTGATCCGTGAGGCGAAAGAAGTTTGGTGGGGATGGTGGCGCAAGCCAAACGAACCTCAACGACTACAGGAGCTCGCGGAATTGAAGGCTAAGGCAGCGGAAAAAGCTGTGGGCGTTGGGATCTTCGATCGCTCGCAGTCTAGATTCTCCGTTGGCACAATGACAGATTGCGTCTTCAGTGAAAGCGGGGCGGTCATCAAGTCGCCTGATAAGATAAGGACCCCTGCATACTATCGGGATAAATCGCTGCCGGCTTGGTTTAAATTGACGAAGCTTGAAGAAGTTCAACAGGATGTATTTATCCGGAGGTTCTCCGGCATTCCGATAGAAGACTATACATTCTTTCCCGTAACGGGGCAGAAGATCGATGCCGATCTTGAGAAAAGCCAACATGCGAGCGACATAATAGATCTTCGGGGAAGTACGATCGTCCATTTGTCAGATCTGCACTTCGGAAGTGACTTCGGTTTCCCTCCGGCGGCTAGTCCTGGTTCCTATCCCTTGATGGATATCCTTGAGAACGACATCAAGAAGCACATTGGGAAAGATGTTGGCCTATTGGTAGTCTCCGGGGACATCACAAGCAAAGGGGATGCAAGTCACCTATTTACCGTTGCAATTCCTTTTCTTCATGAACTGCGCGGTAAGCTGGGCCTCGCGCCGGAGCAAGTTGTCATTGTACCGGGAAATCACGACATCTCGTTCAAGGACTTTGCCCTTACTTATGACCACGAAGGCGCGTTTAATGCGTTTCTGAGTACATTTTACGGTACTCCTCGAAAGCCGGTAGAACTCTTGAGATTTAGGCTGCCTTCCGGAAGACTTCTCGAAGTGCTGCCCATCAACTCGATCAAATTGCGGACTAAAGAGACCTCGAATTATGGCTGGGTTAACTGGCATTCCTACGAAACAGTTTTAGACACGCTCCCGCAATCCGAGGATAACCCGCTGAGAATCGCGGTGATACATCACCATCTTATAGGCGCTCTCAAAGAAGAACGCCTTCCAGATCTGGACTATCCTTATGCAAGTGTTAGCGTCACTCTTGATGCCGCCACCGTTGTTGAAGGACTGCAACGGCACGGCTTCAAAATTGTACTTCATGGCCACCAGCACAACCCTGCACTTAATCGCATTTCTCGAGGTCGATACCGTGATGGTGAT
>Ga0137410_10001177_pt1 | contig 18003 bp, 13 predicted proteins | sample CZODoug1_16funga_FD_108878 | JGI IMG/M metagenome (GOLD analysis project Ga0137410, IMG submission 108878) | Vadose zone soil fungal communities from Angelo Coast Range Reserve, California, USA - CZODoug1_16fungal (Illumina Assembly) | ecosystem: Environmental > Terrestrial > Soil > Vadose zone... | reverse complement strand
GAACATGAGGTTCACTCGTTTGGCAACAACAATGAGGGGCCGGAAGTCGGTGTCGTCATTCGCAATCCATCGTTCCTTCGGCGACTGATTACCAGTCCATCGATCGCGGTCGGAGAAAGCTACGTCGCCGGCCAATGGGACATTACCAAGGGACGCTTGGTGGACCTATTTGGAATCATCTGGGCGCACCCGGATAACCGGCCTGATCCGGGATGGTTACGTTGGGCACGCTCGATGTTATTTCGGAAACTGTTTCAATCGAATAGTCCGGCGGCGGCAAAAAAAGCAGGAAGGCACCATTACGATCGCGGTGACGAAATATTCAGCCTCTTTCTGGATCCCACGTTAACGTATTCATGCGGTTATTCGTTGTCTGCATCGGATTCTCTGGCAGAAATGCAGCAGCATAAATATGAGTTGATCTGCCAGAAACTGGGTTTGTCGAAAAACAGATCGATTATCGATCTGGGATGCGGCTGGGGAGGACTTTTGCTTTACGTCGCTCGCAACTTTGAAGGTGTTGCCGCCGTTGGCGTTACCGTCAGCCAAAACCAGTTCAATCATGTAAGTAAGCAAATTACTGCTCATGGATTTGATCGGAGTATCAAGGTGAAACTCCAAGACTACCGGGCAGCTGCGGGGGATCAATACGATTTTTTAGCTAGCGTCGGAATGTTTGAGCACCTCGGGCGGGCGGACTATTCGACGTTCATGAGGACGGCAAGCCACCTTCTTAAGCCCGGCGGGCGCGGGTTACTTCACACAATGGGAACGATGGATGATATCAATGAGCCGTCCGATCCGTGGATCTCCAGGTACATCTTTCCGCGACATCGACTTCCGAGACTTGAAGAGATCCTGAGCGAGATGCGCCGGCACAGACTGTATGTCGGACACGTCGAAAACCTGAAGCCGCATTATGCTGAAACATTTCGTCATTGGGCCGCGAATCTGCGGGCCAACAGGTTGGCAGTCTCAAAGAGTGTAGCTGACGAAGAGTTTTATCGGATGTGGGACTACTACCTGAACTTGTGTGAAGCAGGGTTCCGCTACGGAGCGATGGAACTGTACCAAATTCTATTCTCGAACCGCCGGTGGGCCTTTCCTTCGCGGTTTCAGTTTGGTTTGCGGTGTGGCCAAACTGATCCGAATGTTTCCGGCTAACGCGCGATCATGACTGAGCCCCGCGCCCGCGCCGGTTTCCAAATCGACTATTGGATATCGCGAGCGGCATGGTCGACGAAACGTCTAACACGAGAAAGACATTTAGTAATAGCGGGCAGTTCGTCTACAACAGTTTTGCGTCCTGACTATGCGGCTTCCGCCGCGAAAGCACGGTTGATGGCATTCAAAAAAAAGATCATCGAATTTTTCTCGCCATTCCTCGGGAAGAGTCAGAGCGCTTCTCCCGGGAATTTGATTGCGGCATACACAGTCGCCCGATGCAATGACCTGGATTCTCGTCTGAGAGTCCAGCGGCTGGTTCCGACTGACGGCGCGGATGGTGAAACGCGGAACCACGGGCCGCAGGAATCGATCGTAGCCAACCTCTTTGAAGCGATTGCATACGACACGGGGGACACTCGTTTTCGCACATTCGTGTTAACCGGCGAGGCGGGAGTAGGCAAGTCGACTGCTTTGCGCGCAATCTCACGCAAATTGGCAATCGCCTTTCAGGATGGAAGCGTCCCGCTCGACCTCTTGCCAATTACCCTTCCACTTCAACAGGTGACCGTGCCGGCAGATTCTTTTGCCTCCTCTTCGACTGAAGCGGCCGGCAGGCTGCTCCGGCACTTGCTCGAGTACTGGTGTATCTGGGTCTCCGGATTGGCGGCTGAGAATCAGATTACAATCGAGTGGTTGCAGGACTGGCTCCGCGAACATCCTTCCGTTTTGATTCTCGATGGTCTCGACGAATTCTTTATTAACAATGTCGGCATCGACAGCGAAATGATCGGCGCGATGCTTAGTCGTTATGGGCGGACTTTGCAGGACCGACCCAACGCCATAAGAACCCACACCGCCGTGTTGGCCATTCGCGATAGTTATCCTGGCCACACGCATTTCGCCACCAGGACCACGTATGTCTTCTTAATCGAAAAGCTGACAAGCGCGCAGGCAATTTCGATCTATCCGGACATGAGAGATGTGCTCCACCGCCTGCGCGGTACATCCACATTATCTGTTTTATTAACTCCGTTGATTCTGTCCTGGCTCGGCCCGAGAGGGAAGGAGCTCAAGGCCGAGTCTTTGGAAAATAAGAGCGTGGTCATGCGCCATGCGCTTAACGCGATTATCGATGAGAGTCACGTGGGGGCCGCGCTCAATTCGTCTTTTGGCATTATCAACCTTTCGAACGCTCTGATAATGCTCAGCATCATTGGCTGGCTGTTCTTTCGCGATAACAAAGGAATCATGTCTCTAGATGAGATCCAGACTGAATCGCAAGTGCTCGCCGATGAATGGATGAGCCAGGCCAGTGATCTCAACAAGGCTGACGAAATCATGAGAGCCTTCCAACTGCTCGCCAATGAAGATGCCATCCGGGTTTTGATGGAACGGACCGTCTTCGTCTCAACAGGCGCAGTCCACTGGAGATTCGCGCACCGTGAATGGCAGGACTTTCTCACCGCCTCGTACATGGCAAACGCCTATTATCACTGGAATTTTGTTGAGATGGGACATCGCGCAATGACGCAGGCGATCTTCAAGTTGATCGGCGAGATCCTGGTGACTCTGCCGGAGAAATTTGAAATCACGGCAACCTTCACGGAAAACATCTTCCGAGCAGGCGGATTAGCTGCTGTTAACCTGGCGGGCGTCGTTGGCAATGGCCTGTTCGTCGTTCATTCTGGCGCAATTCGTCGATTCTTTTCGATCGAAACTCTCGATCAGATGAACAAGACCGCGCGACTGATATTTTTCACGGGTTGCATGTATCGCGCTCTGCGCCATGACCCGCGTGACCCCTCGGCGGCCGACCTTCGCCGCGCAGTGATTGCCGTTTGTAGGACTTACGGCGTGAAACAGGACAATCCGCATCGGGATGCGCTCACCACCAGTCTCGCGTGGTGTTATCATGCAGCTATAGCTGCCAGCGACAATCGCATCGAACGTCCAATAACGGACTGGCCGGGGTTGGCGTTCGAACGCGAACACGAGGAGCCGGTTTTGTCGATGTTGACCGCGGGACCGGAACATCAGTTCCGTATCGAGCCACATCACCGCTCGTTACAGGTGGCTTGGTTGCAGATCCTGCCGATTGTTCTCGAGAATCCCCACCGTCCAGTCTCGATCGCCCATTATCTCTACACAATGGTCGTGGTCTATCGCCATGGAGTCCACATTCCGGAGATCTCCGACGAACTGCCGGCCATATTGTCCGACAACTCAAAATACGCTGAGATCTTTCGCGGGTATACGGCAGTTCCTGAATTGTGGACTATTTTTACCAGTTGTCAGGCCGCTTATCGTGCCGCGGCGACTTCTTTTACAGGTGATCTCACAAACCGATTCCCATGACTATCTTGAGATACAAAGCAGATCTTGCGCCGATCCTTCACTTACTTCTGGTGCTTTTGGTGCAATTGACTCTTTACCTTGCCATTGATTCATCAGCGGGACTTGTGATCGGCGGCCTGGTAATGACGCCAATCTGCTTTTTCACCGTGCCGATCACACATAATCATTTCCACCTTTCAATATTCAAAAAGCAGTCACTGAATCGGATTATTGAGTTGATTCTGTTCTTTCAGAACGGTTTTACGGAAGGGACCTGGAAGCCCACGCATAATCTTCATCACGCGTATTACCTTGATCAGCGCAGCTGCGTCGAACTTCGAGATCCGAACACCTGGCTGAACTCAGCCACGGGCGACAAGCTAAAGCTTCACCGGTATGTCATTCCGTTTATGTTGAGTCACGTGAAAAAGCACGCATCGATGAGCGGCACACGCCAGCAATACGGGAGTAGCTGGAAGGTTAGAACTCTACGAGTGCTGATGATACTGGTTTTGATTGTCGTACATCCCCTGGCTGCGGTTTGTCTATTCCTTGGCCCAATGGCAGTGTCTCAGTTCCTTACGGCCGTCCATAGTTACTACCAACATGCTGGCCTTGATACCAACGATCCGTACGGTGCCTCGTTCAATTATCATGGACCGTTCTTCCTCTACAATATCGGCTACCATACAGCGCATCACCTCAAGCCCGGTCTCCATTGGTCGAGACTTCCGGCGGTCCACCATGAGATTGAAATGCGGATCCCCGTGCGAAACATGGTCTCGTGCTACGTTTGCTTAAGTACGTATACGAAAGCGATTCTGCCTGGTGTCGGGAAATCATCTCGCTGAGCAGCACGCTTTCGCAGATCACTGTGCCCGGACAACTTAATCCTCTGATTAATCAGGATAGGAAAAACGTGGTGCATATGTCTTTGGTATTGACAGATTTGGTTTCTCACTCTACCTTTCAGATGTTCATAGGTTTCTTTGTTTTTTCCAAGGACTCAAACCCGACTGTTCCCACGCGCAAACCGATCTAACTGAAGGTCTCGTTACAGTTGTTCACTACATTGGCTGCTGGAAAAAGACAAAGCTAACGACGAAAAGTTCGTATTAATGGGCTTGCACCCGAGCCCACTCTTAACGTCTTAACCCGCTGGCTGGAACTGCATCCATTAGCCGGCAAGCTCTGAGCAAATCGATTCAATTCGGCAGATGCGCGCCCGCATGGTTGTGTCGGTGTACCTAACCTAACCTCGAGGTCGATATGAGCAACAACACGAAACTCGTCTTAGTGTCATCCCTCCTCGCCGTAGTCTTTTTATTCCAAACTCAAAGCGTTGCGGCACAAGCGTCGATCAAGCTTGAGAAGGGAACGATCAAGAAGACAAGTAAGTCTGAACCCGATGCTTCCATTAAGATCGCAGTGCCTAAGGGTCGAGCAGATGAACAAAGACCTATCATCGAGATTCTACCGCCGCCGAAGATCAACGAACCATCGACTGAGTCTGCTGCCACAAAGGACCAGGCTGGGCCGAGCGCTCCGCTGTCCCCCTGCAACTTCAGTCTCCTTCTAGTAAACGAAATATTTCAAGTCTACCTCGTCAACTCGGGCGTGCCCTGTCTGGGTTGCACTATTCCAAACGACGTCAGCCAAAGCGTGCCAGGTGTCTTAGGTTTCTCCACAAATCCCGCTGGTCCGTGGACTGACACGCTCACCGTCTCCGCGTATATCGATTTTTCCGGTAATGGAAACAGCGAGCCCTTTTTTATCAAGGGAGTAACGGCTGGAAGTTCCACCATGCACATGCACAGCCCGTGGGCAGATAACTATTTCGATTTCCAGGTACAAAACTGCTCTTGTCCGGAAATTCCAATAGTTCCGTGAGCGAGCACTGATTGTTTTCCCAACAGCTTAAGAGCGGATTGATTAAGGATCTCAAATGAGAAAGATCAAAAAGTGGCGACTGGTTCCTCTCGCCGTAGGTCTGATTACCATATTTGGCTTTGCCGGTCAGTTTACCAGGTCGGCTTCTCGATGGGCTTCAGGTTCGCGCGCATCCAAGAGCAGCAACTTGAAACCTTTGAGATTCCAGGAACCAGGATCTGCGCAGCCAACGCCCACCCCGATTATTAATGTGCCCCCTCCACCGTTGATACCTCCGACAGCTCCCACCAAAAAGGACGGCGAGCCGGCGAAGAAACCGGCGCGTTCTGGCGTTATATACATCAATAGCGGTGGAACTTTAACCGGACGAATGTATATTCCGACGCAGCCCAATCTGGTCAACCTCACCGCAGAGGGTTCGGTCGATTGGGCCCACTGGGGCAACGGTGGCCCAACGGTGTTTGATCACAAGAGCGGTGTCACTCAACAGATTTCAAATTTCACAAATATTGGTACAGGACAGGTATTTGGGTTCGGTGACAATCCAAGTGGATTTAGTTGGACCGATGGAACGCCCGCTGCAAGTGCGACCGACGTACACACTGGAGTCTTCCTCATCGGTGTCGGCAACGGGTTTCAGTTCACAATCCCGGCAGACACTAATCTAAAAACGGTCAGGATAAATCTCGGTCTTTGGATGGCGCGGGGAAAATTTGAAGCCAGTGTAATCATAAGTGCTTGTTTGCAGACCGTGGCTTTCGGAAACAACTATGTGACCAACGCAGACCCTTCCCTCAATGAATTTACTCCCGAACCTAAAAAAGGTGTCCCTGCCGCCGGCGGCTTCCCGGCCCAAGCCGATATCGTCACTACTTACACTTACGATGCCGAAGGTCGCGTCAAGAACCAGGTAACTTCAGCGGGAGGACACAGTGCGTTACGAGACGCGTACAACAGTCCGAGAGGCACGCCGGAGGGACAACAGCGAACCGAAAAAACACCCGGCTTCGATGGTTTCATCAAATTTATCGATGTAGCCACGGTCGCTGGTGACTCTTTCAGATTGCGGAGGAAATAAGATTGAAAGTTCTTAAGCGTATCGTTCATTTTCTGCTGCTCACGATCCTTGGCTACTTTTTGTTTGCCTCATCAGTATTGGCACAAGAAAGTGAGTATTCGAACTTCACCATGCAGCTTAGTACAAAGCAACGAACCTGGAATTCGAATGATCCTCTGGTTGTTTTCGTGAGTATCAAAAACGAAGGAAAGAGCTTTTATATAAGTCACAAGTGCAGATTCGGCTTCCAGGGTTATCTCGACGGTCCAGGAAAGGATGCCCTGGAAGTTATGTACCTGATCAAATGGGACAAGAGTTCGGATGAAATCTGTCAGCTCAAAAGGGAAGACCTCATCAAGATTCCTGCAAACAAAACAGTAAAGTTGAAGCTAACGTCTCTAAGCGTGCAGAAGTTGGGTAAGATTCCCTGGAGCAATCATCCAGTTGGCGTGTATCACCTGTTAGTACGTTATGATACGCCGAAAGCATCCCCGTTTAAGGACCTCTGGCTTGGCGGAACCGGCACTCAATCAATCAGGATTCGAGTAAAATGACGAGTGGGTGGAAAATTGCGGGGGAAATCAGATTGAAAGTTCTGAAGCGCGTCGCTCATTTTCTGCTGCTCACGATCCTTGGCTACTTCTTGTTTGCCCCAGTATTGGCACAAGAGGGTGAGTATTCGAACTTCACCATGCAGCTTACTACAAAGCAATGAACCTGGAATTCGAATGATCATCTGGTTGTTTTCGTGAGTATCAAAAACGAAGGGAAAGAGCTTTTATATAAGTCACAAGTGCGGGTTCGGCTTTCAAGGGTATTTGTACGGTCCAGGAAGGGATCTTTTGGAAGTAAGATACTTAATCAAGTGGGACAAGGGCTCAGACGAAATCTGTCAGCTCAAACGGGAAGACCTCATCGAAATTCCTGCACACAAAACAGTAAAGTTGAAGCTAACGTCTCTAAGCGTGCAGAAGATGGGTGAGATTCCCCGGAGCAATCATCCAGTTGGCGTGTATCACTTGTTAGTTCGTTATGATACGTCGAAGGCATCCCCGTTCAAGGAACTCTGGCTTGGAGGGACACGCACGCAATACATGCGGATTCGAGTGAACTGACGAGTGCAGGCGCGCACACTCTGACGCACAACAATGCCGGACAATTGCTAACGGATCAGGTTTCCGGCGGGCTCCCTCGATGCGACCACAGTGACGGTTGGCTACGATGGTTTGCTGCGGCGCAGCTCTTTGCAGAGCACGCGCAATGCGGTCACGCTCTCCAACCAGAGTTACGGATACGATCCCTCGTCGCGGCTTGAGACGGCCTTGTTGCTCGCCGGCGTCCTTTGCGGTTTTGTTAAGGTGCAAGCGCAGGATCAGAGCGCTCCAAACGAGCCAGAGTTCATCGTCCCGTCCCGGCCCACTGTTTCCAATCCAGCCGAGTTTCAAAAGCCAGGCGTCTTGCAACTGGAAGTCGGTTACAACGCAAACTTTCAAGCCTCCGGCATACATCTCCAACAAGACATGCCGCTGGCATTACGGTTTGCGGTTAACCGGCGACTGTTGCTGGAGTTTGATGGAGACAGCCCCAGTTCGCAGACAGTGGCGGGTGTGAGAACGACCGGCGCAGGCGATTCGCAGCTTGGCATTCAGGTAGTGTTGCAACATGAAAAGGAATCGCGCCCAGGGTTTTCGATCGCCTATTACATCAAGCTTCCAACAGCAGACAGCGCTCGGGGCTTAGGCACTGGCCGCGTGGACCACAACTTCATTGCGCTGGTGAGCAAGAAGCTCGGCGGGACGACCCTGGACTTTAATGCGACCTTCCTGTTTAGTGGACGCACAACTGCTAACGGCCATGCATCGAGCGGTCAGGCTGCGTTGGCAGCCTCGCATAACGTCACCAGGCGAGTGGGAATTCAGGGAGAGCTCAGCGGCTATTCTCGCAACGATGCACAATCCGGCGCGGTGTTGGCGCTTGGGGCATTGACTTACCAGGTCAACCGAAGATTAGTGTTAGACAGTGGATTACGCTTCGGCCTCACGCATGATGCTCCACGCAATGGCCTGTTCGCAGGACTAACCCTTGGCGTCGCCGATCTCCACAAACACCGCCACGCCAGAGGCAACTAATGTGTGTTCGCGAAGTTTGGCTGTTTTAATAGGAAGGACGGTGCAGGTCCAAAGTGTGAGGCCAAGATCAATCCAGGGCATTTTGTGCGCGTCTCTAAGACTAGTAGCTGGGAAGTTTGCGTACGAGTGCTGAATATTTTCATCGCAACGGTTAACTAGCACAGATCAGTTGTCCTCGGTGTCCCTCCTGTCCCTCGTATCCCTCGAAAGAGCGCAAGAACAGCGCAAGTGTCTTGACCACTTGACTGATGAAGTCACCAATGGAAGCCAAGAATTTCTTACCAGTTATGGCTGCTTAGATCTTGCTCAATTCCGGTTAGCTAAATTGTACGCGCAATAGAGCGGACAATCGCCTTAATTTTCGAGCGAACCAAAGCGCATTAGACATCTGATCAGACTCGCGTATTCGACGGGCGCACGTTTCATGCCAACCGGCGAAGTAGACGGCCGGGCGGCCCAAATCCCAACCCGTCAATTTTTCAATACATAGCCAACAGCGTTATTAGTCGAACTCTACCGTGGGCCGGTCGTGAGGAATTTCCATCCCAACGGATTCTCCATCAGTTACGCCGCGTCTGTTCATTGAAGGCGTAAGTTAAGTTGGTTTTGAAGCTCAAACTGCCGACAGTGCTGAACATGAAAAGTTCGGTGTTACCTGCGAGCAGGCGGAGGTGATATCACACTTCATCCGCCCAACTTTATGTTAGATCGAATTAGATTGAGGACTGATATAATCATCTAAATCAACACGTGCGGCCCTTCGCTTTTGGGAATGTCGAAAAGCCGATCTTTTGGGGTTGAGGCAGGTGCAACCTCACAATCGAGCAAACAATCGTTGACTTTGGCCTTGACAGGGCTATAATCTCCGCCGTCTGCCAAAGTCTTCTCACGCTGGGCTGCCCGCCCGTTGATCAGGCTATTCTCCATGTTCAGGACCAGCCGAACATGTAAAACGGCAGAGAATAAACTTTAGCAAAAACAATCTGGCGGTTGGTAGTGCGCCTGCACACCCCGGGTGCGGGCGATAGTAGCCTCTCGCTGTACAACCTTCGATGCCCCGTTTTCTCAAGCAAAAATGCTTTCTGAGAACGAGGTCTGGAGAAGTGCCCTCATAAATGCGGCACGGCCAGCAGGTTCGTAAGCGCAATTGCCAGGTGACCGGGCCTGAGGTCTAACAACTCCAGGAGCTACGTTTCCAACGACAGTTGGGTTGATCGTGGGAGAACTGTTCATGAAACGGCCAAAGATTCTGCTTCTAAATCTGGATCCAACAGGCGGACTGGGCGATGAACTGCGAAGCATTCTTGAATCGTCGTTCAATTTGGAAGTCAAGTTTTGGCGACGAAATGAAGATGATTCTGCCATGACGGTCTGCGGTAAGGAACTGGCTGAAGTCATTCCTCGCTCCCATGCTTCTTTGATTTTTGTTGTCCAGTCTGCGGATCTTCTGAAACATACCAGACAGTTGTTTCACTCGCTCAAAGAACTCTTAACCGTTCCATTGGTGGTTGTCGTCGACGAGGGTGAACTTGATGAAATGTTTGCCTGGGTTAGACAGGTGGCCGCGGATTTTCTCACCAAGCCGTTAAAGGAGATTGATGTTCTACCTCGTGTTTGGCGTCTACTAGGCCAATCTGAATCCGAAACGCTGATAGTACGGATGAAAAAACAACTGGGACTGAGACAATTGGTAGGGGAGAGCGAGGCGTTTCTCGCGGAAATAGAAAAAATTCCTCTGGTTGCCAAATACGATGCAAGTATCCTGATTACTGGTGAGACAGGCACAGGAAAGGAACTGTGTGCGCGAGCCATTCATTACCTTAGCCCCCGATCCGCTCGATCATTCCTGCCCGTCAATTGCGGTGCGATCCCTGGCGAGCTAGTCGAGAATGAGTTATTTGGCCACGCTTCCGGTGCGTATACCGGCGCGAAGACGGCGCGGCCCGGATTAATTCACGAAGCTAATGGTGGAACGCTTTTCCTGGATGAAATCGATTGTCTTCCGTTGATGGCGCAGGTCAAACTTTTACGTTTTCTGCAAGAAAAAGAGTATCGGCCTTTGGGTTCCACTAAAACATCTAAAGCCGATTTGCGGGTCATTGCTGCTACCAACGTCAATTGTGAAGCGGCAGTCAGAGAAGGGAAGCTCCGCCAAGACCTGTATTATCGCTTAAATGTGATTCCATTGAACCTACCTCCGCTAAGACAGCGAAGAGAGGACATCCCCCTGCTGGCAAACCATTTTTTGATTAAGTACGCAAAGGAATTCAACAAGCAGGTCACGGGGTTTTCACCTGATGCGATTCGGAAACTGATTTTCTACGATTGGCCCGGCAATGTTCGGGAATTGGAGCACGTAATAATGGGTGCGGTGGTGCTTTCCTTGCAGCCAACAATCTGCGCGGCAAGTATTGCGATTTCCGCTGAGGCCTCGCCAGTTGCGGAATCCTTCCAGCAGGCGAAGAACAGAATGGTTGAGCAATTTGAGAAGACTTATATCAAGGGCCTCCTTCTTTCACACCACGGCAACATCAGCTGGGCCGCTAAAGCAGCACAGAAGAATCGGCGCGCGTTCTGGGAACTAATTCGCAAACACCACATATCTGTGCCAAGACTAAAGTCCAATGCTTTATAAGACTCGGTCCACTTTGTCTCCTGTTAGGATATTTTCGTCTTACCCAATCCGACTCGACGAGCAAGCCCTTTTCCGAAATCGCCGCGTTCTAGCGGCCCGCAAGCGAAAAGGGGCAGCCGCTCGTCACTGATTATCTACTACTCAAATCGGTGGTGCGGTGTTTGCAACTACCCGGTGACCATCAACTGTGCCTAAATGATTAGCCCGGTCCGGATGAATGAAGAAAAAGTAAGGACTGCCTATGAAATATTAGAATATCTGAACGACAACCCAAATGCGCAAGACACACTCGAGGGGATCGTCGAGTGGTGGCTAGTGGAACGAACTGTCAAGCAGCAAACACTTGCGGTGGAAGAAGCGCTCTCAATGCTAGCCGCAGAAAGGCTGGTACTTGCGCGTAAAGGACTAGATGGCCGGACTCACTACAAACTCAACAGTCGAAGACAACGGAAAATCAAGTTGCTCCTTAAGAGAAGATAGAAAAAGGTCACTGTGGGTGGCCCCGTTGGTGGTTTGATCTTCTATCCAAGAGTAGCATCTTCAATGAAATCGATCGTCAAGCCTTTACCGCGGAACATGGAGAAGCGCGTAGTTGTACGAATCCGACCGCAGGTTGATTCCACAGGCAGTAGTGCCTTCCTTCTCCGGCTAATCTCTAGTCTAGATGAACTGCTTATTGCTGCGCTGCACCGCTGGAGCATCCCGGCTCTCAGGGTAGCTCTCGGCCTGGTCTTTATCTGGTTTGGCGCCCTCAAAGCCTTCGGGGTGAGTCCGGTCGTAGGAATCATTCAGCAGACCTACACGCTTTTACCCTTACATCCGTTGGTGCTGATTTTGGGCGGATGGGAGATGTTAATCGGATCCTGCCTGATCTTAAAGCGGGCGCTTCGTTGTGCCCTGATTCTGATGTGGGTTCATCTTATCGGAACGTTTTTGGCAGTATATCTAGCTCCTGGACTTTTTTTTCTTAAGGGAACTCCTTTTCTCTTGACGGCAGACGGCGAGTTTGTAATGAAAAATATGGTACTAATGGCGGCAGGTTTTGTTATTGGAGGCTATGAAGTGAAGCCACTGAGAAAGAAAAGGGATCGCACAATTGACTGGGCGATTGATGATTGAGAAGTGGTTTTTCTGAACTTCGCCCATGAGATTCCTCCTGGCTTCGTAATCCATACCAGGACCATGCCTCACTCGGACAAACTTCTCCTACCGTCAAGTTGTTGACCTGTCACTGGTTGCTGGTCTGACTTGTTTCGCTGGAAGGATTGGATAGGACGAAAGGATCTTACTTACATTTCCTTTCTTTGCCTCCTTCCCCCGAGAAGCCCCGAAATTTCAACTTGGTATGCCGGTTGCTGTTTTGCGAATAGTAGGTTAATGCAGATCATCCTTGCCATCAGAGGGTACGTCTCTGCAATGGAGGCCCAGCCTTTATTGCAGCTTGAAATCGAGCATTGAAATCAAGCTGGGACAGATAGGGGCCTCTAGTCCTCTTGCTGAAATCTGAATCACGTGTACATTGCTTGGTTTTTCGACTTTCAGTATTCCGCACGTGCCGGCTAAGGACGGGGAATGCCAAGCGCACCGAATACGCAGTTGATTGCTATCACCTTCACGTTGAGGCGTAAGGTTTCTTGCTGACAAACTCTTTCTACACTCGGGAGGAGAGAACATGGACAAGCGATTACGACGACAGCTAAGCGTTGTTTTCTTTTTAGGTTTCCTCGCGTTGATCTTGGTAGGACTTTCCTTTTCGCCCAGGGCTTGGGGACTGACAAATAGCTTGGCCCAGGGAACAAAGAAAAAAGTTGAACCGACCGAGGGCACTGCGGCAGCCGAAAAGAAGGGGCGGCCAGAGGGCTCGATGGTTAATGCTCATCCGACCGTTGAGCCAGCAACGACGTCCCGAGAGGACAATCAGCTGACAGCCAAGAGCCCTGCCGCATTCGATCCAAACTGGGATCGTGACTATCCACAAGATCAACGAAGAAAGCTGTTGCCATTTCCGAATCTTCGTCCAGGTGACATCACGCCGGTCAAGTTGTATCTCTACGGAGGACCTGGCGCCTCGTCGTACGCCTCGGTTGATGACGTGGGCAACTTCGGCGAGTTCTACAAGCGATTGAGCGAGCAAAAGCCTGCGGTAATGGCGCGTTGGAAAGCATACCTCGACACGCGCTACTCGTTCACCTGTGAGGCCGACCCGGTCGTGACAATGGCTAGAGGCAAGCATATTCCGGTTGGGCCAGTCGTCAAGTTACCCGCCGGAATCAAGAGCTGGGAGGAGTTGGCGAGGCTCTCACCAGAGGAACTCTTAAAGAAAGATCTCTTCCCCGAAGGATTCCGTCCCCTGGCGCATCCCCTTCAGTCAACCGGCCACATGTTGTTTCCTCAGAAGTGGCTCACAGCGCACCCTGAGGACACTCGCTTCGACGTGGACTTTGACATTCCGGATGAATATCTTCCGGAGTTTCCACCTCCTCTCTTTCTGACCACGCGACCTGACCTGGGTGATGTCTCGCGCGGCGAGGAGATTACCGAGGCCAACTTCTACCGACTGCTCAATGGCGTCGTCACGCCTGAACAACTAAAGGGAATAGAGAAGCTGGTGATCAAGTCCAACTCCAGTTGGTTTAATCAAACCAATCACCGTCTCACCAAGCTTCCGTCGCAGGGTATCGCCTGCTTCGATTGTCATGTGAATGGTCATACGAATGGCGCGATCGAAATGGATCCTGGCACCCGGCCCACGCTTGCACGTGTGCGACTCGATACGCCAACTCTACGCGGAAACAATACCAATCTGATGTTCAGCCTCCGGCGCTCGATTCGGTCGTTGGACCATTTTGCCGAAGTGGAAGAGTACTTTGATGGCGACATTGCCCTGGCGCAGCAGATTGGCGGTCGGGAGTTCAACAAGGGCACGACGAACATCATGGGTGACTTCAATTCGATTATCGCGTTTCCACCGGCGCCCAAATTGGATCGCTTCGGCAGGCTCGATCCAACGAAGGCGTCGCTGTCAGAGTTACGAGGTGAGGCGATCTTTTTCGGAAAGGCTAAATGCAGCGCCTGCCATACTCAGCCATATTACACTGACAACCAAATGCACGACCTGCGTGTGGAGGATTTTTATCCCGGCCGGGCGGAGGGATGGGCCAAGACGTTTTCCCTTCGTGGGATTAAGGACTCTCCGCCTTATTTCCACGATGGCCGACTACCGACGCTGGAAGATAGTGTTGAGTTCTTCAATCTGATTCTCCAATTGCAGTTAGCAGCCGACGAGAAAAAGGACCTAACGGCATTCTTGAGAACTCTTTAGGCTTCGCTCTAAGTAATGAGCCAGGTTTGCCTGGTCGGCGCGCCGCATCTGATCTGCGGCCCGCCCTTGGGAACGTAAAACCTGGAGGTCAACTCACATGACGTACCAACAATTCATCAGAGCAGTCGCTTTCATTTCCGTCGCACTGCTAACTCCACTAGTTTGTCTCGGTCAGAGCAACTACGCCAGCCTAAGCGGAACTGTTTTCGATCCGCAACGCCAGGCGATTCCGGCGGCGACCGTGCAACTCAGATCGACCGGCACGCACGCGGTTCGGCAAGTCAGCAGCAACGATCAGGGCCTTTATCAAATTACCGGTCTGCTGCCGGACGAGTACACACTTACCACCGAGGCTCACGGCTTCGCGCAGTCTATTCAAAGGCTGCGCCTCGAGGTCGGGCAACAAATGACGTGCGACGTAAGCCTCAACATCTCTTCCCTTAGCAATACGGTGCAAGTCGAAACGGAAACAGTGAATGTGCTGCGCACTACCGACGCGAGTGTGGGCGAAGTTGTGGAGCGCGCCGCCGTTCAGAATTTGCCGCTCAACGGTCGCATGTTGATTGATCTGGTGCTGACGGTGCCGGGCGCGCATGAGAGTCATGGAGCACAGGCGGGCGACATGAGTCCGTTGTACTGGCGGCCGGGACAGCGCTCGGCGATCAGTGTGGGTGGCAACCGGCCCAACGCGAACTATTTTCTGCTGGACGGAGCTACGAATACTGATCCCACTTTCAATACTTTGAACCTGAGCCCGTCGCCAGACAGCGTCCAGGAATTCAAGGTTCAGACCGGAAGCTACTCAGCCGAGATGGGCGGCGCCGGCGGCGGCCAAATCAATATCGTCACGCGCACTGGCACGAATGCGTTCCACGGAACGGCCTATGAGTTTCTGCGCAACAACGCGCTTGACGCGCGCACCTTCAATGAAATGGACGTGCCAAGCCATCTCGTGCGAAACAATTTCGGCGGCTCGCTGAGTGGCCCGATCATCCGCGATAGGAATTTTTTCTTCTTCAACTTCGAAGGGTTGCGTCTGACACAAGCCGATACGATGATCGAGACCGTGCCGACAGCGGACGAAATTAGTGGTAATTTCAGCATGAGCGGTGTCACGATCTTTAACCCTTTCAGCTCACATTCAAATCCAAACTTCGATCCGACCAAGCCGGTTAGTCCCGGCAATCCACAGATCATTCGCGATCCGTTCCCGGGAAATGTCATTCCAGCGAACCTGATTGATCCGAAAGCTTCCCTGTTCCTCCGTAAGTATATCCCGCGCCCCAACATGGGAATGGGTACGAACGGTTGCGGTATGACCATGATGGGGGCACCAACCGTCGTTGGTGCCGGCGTGGACTGCAACAACTTTCTGGACGTGCGCAATAAACATCATCAGAGCGATCAGGCTACACTGCGCTTCGATCAGACGTCCCGGCGTGGAGACAGCTTGTTCGCGCGATATTCGTTCAGCAAGGAAAAGGGTTTCATGCCGCAGAATTTGCCCGGCTTTGGCGCCCTTCACGACAACATGTCTCAGAACGGCACTGTCGGCTGGAATCGCGTCCTCAGTCCAACACTGGTGAACATAGCCAACATTACAATCTCACGGCTGTCGATGCATCGCACTTCCGAGAACAGCTTCAGCAACGACATTGTTTCCGAACTCGGAATTGCAGGAGTTGGTTTTGGCGGCAAGGGCGCATTTGGCGCGCCGTGGTTCAACGTGCAGGGTTACTCGGGCATGGGTGACTCGTTCATCGCAACACCGATGCACGCGTGGGATACGATTGTAGAGGCGCGGGACTCACTTAACTGGCAGGTCGGCCGACACAGTTTAAAGTTCGGCGGCAGTTATCGCTATTTCATTTGGCCCATGTGGGGCTTCTTCCAAAACCGAGGCTATTACCAATTCACTAATGGATTCACTACGCAAACAGCCACCAATGATGGCACGGGTTCAGCTCTCGCCAGTTTCTTGCTCGGCTTGCCCGCAGTGAAGCAGCGTCAGGCGGGTATTCCGCAGATGCAACTACGCCAGTGGTATGCCGATGCGTTTGTTCAGGACAGCTTCCAGGTGACTCACAACACGACAATCCAAATCGGATTGCGGTACGAATTCATGAGTCCTCTGAAAGACATTCGTTTCGCGAACACCAATCTCGTGTTCAAAGACGGTGTGCCTTTCGTTTTCATCGGCGGACAGCAAGGCTACCCAGATGGTTTGAACTACGCCAACAAGCTCAGGTTCGCACCGCGCGCTGGAATCTCGCACAACATTCCCAGCCGCGGGATCGTGTTGCACGCCGCCTTTGGTATTTTCTTCACGCCGATTGATATGAATACCTGGTGCAACCAGCGACACAATGTCCCTTATGTCTTTCCGGAGACACAGCAGAGCGATAACTTCACTCCTGCCGCTGGTATAGTGGCCAGTCATTTCAACTTCGGGCCGGCGGTCCTGGGCACGACCACCGTGAGCTTCGCGGCGTTCGAAGCTAACGCACCCGCGCAATACATCGAGCAGTGGAGCGGCTCTGTTGAAAAAAGCCTGGGTCCTGAGACTACGTTGGAACTCGGATACCTGGGCTCACACGGAGTGCATTTGCAGCGCTCGCACCTTATTAACAATGCTCCTCCCGGACCCGGGGCCATTGGCCCTCGCCGGCCGTTCAAGACTCTGAGTTTCCTGCCCGGCATGGTCTTGCCTGCGGGTATCAGTGTGACCAATACGACATTTCCAGTAAGCGGCATAAACCTACTAGAGAATTCTGCGCAAAGTTGGTATGACGCGGGTTACGTCAACTTACGGCGGCGCTTCGCCAAAGGGTGGACCTTCCTGGCCAATTATACGTTCTCAAAGAATCTCAGTGACGCGCCGGACTTCCGCTCGCCGATGTTCGAATCGGCCGCCCCGCAAAACAATTCAAACCTCAACCTCGAAAAAGGTCCGGCCTGTGACGTTCGCCATCGCTTTGCGCTGAGCGCGGTTTACAGTCTCCCGGCGTGGGGCAAATCCGGTTTTGCTAACAAGGTCACTAAGGACTGGCGTCTCTCAGCCATCTACCAGGCGCAAAGCGGATTCCCGTTTACGATTTCCGTGTTTGGCGATACCGCGAATGCAGGCACGCTGCTGGGCGAAAACCCAATTCGCGCCAGATACACGGGACAACCAGTGTTTGGCTCGGGCACTCACACGGCTGATAGGTGGTTCAATACAGCGGCGTTTGCTACGCCTTCAGCGTTCACATTCGGCGACGTGGGACGAAACACTGTCTATGGTCCGGGTAGGCAGACACTCGACCTCGCTTTGCAACGTGAGTTTGCTCTTACTGAGAATATCAAGCTCCAACTTCGGGGCGAGGCCTTCAACGCGCTCAACCATACAAATCTGGGAACGCCCAATCGCTTTGTGAATACGCCGCAGTTCGGCACCATCACGGAAGCCGCAACGCCAGGCCGCGAGATT
>Ga0137410_10001174_pt1 | contig 18020 bp, 11 predicted proteins | sample CZODoug1_16funga_FD_108878 | JGI IMG/M metagenome (GOLD analysis project Ga0137410, IMG submission 108878) | Vadose zone soil fungal communities from Angelo Coast Range Reserve, California, USA - CZODoug1_16fungal (Illumina Assembly) | ecosystem: Environmental > Terrestrial > Soil > Vadose zone... | reverse complement strand
CTGGCTGTTGGAGTTGTCGCCCCCCGCGGGCCCGTCCTTGGTCTTGTCGACGGGCATCGTCTTCAGGGGCTTGGGCTTGATCCGCTCCCCGCGCGCCATCGCGGCCAGCACCTCGGGAGTCACGGGAGGCGTGAGCGGCTTGGGACCCTTGGTCGCCACGGCTTTCCTCGTCGCGACGGTCGGGATGGTGTTGGCCGCGCTCGTGGGCTCGCCGTAGCCCCACTGGCCGTTCTGGCACTGGTTGTCGACGAGAAACTGCGCGCACTGCCAGAGACGATCCTGATATTTGACCCGGTCGAGTTCCTCGAGCACCATCGCCTGGAGGACGACCTTGTAGGTGCGCTCCAGGGGCGCCTGCAGCATCGCGGCGAGCATCTTCTGGATCAGGGGATCCTCGTCGGGGACGCGGGCCTCCACGAGGGTGAGCAGCACGAGCTCGTCGGTGTGCGCGATCTCGTGGTGCGAGGCGGGAGAGGGCGTGATTTTCAGGTACTCGACGCCGGCGCGGATGGCCTGGTCGACCTTCGCGATGTCGACGGTGTCGAATCCTTTCTTGTCCTGGGCCTGGAGAGCGCCCAGGAGGAGGCCGACGAGGCCCAATGGCAGGATCCATCGGACGCCCAAGTTCTTCAGCATCTCCGCTCCTTCGACAGATTGGGAATCGACAGTCTTTTGCACGGGGAGCGAAGATCTCGCAGGAATTCGGGGGGAACGTCGACGACGTCGGGTGAGGGATCCCGAGACGGAAATGACTCCGATGAGGACAATCCTATAGGATGCTGTCCGCTCCCTCGATCAGACCCTCTGCGGGGGTGTCATAGGATCTGGTGAGAAGCCTAAAGCCGGAATACGCCGAAAAGGAGTATTGTTGGACGTACCCCTATCGGTCCGATGAAGTCAAAGCCGAAGCAGGGCGTTGGAAGGGACCCCTTGGGGGATGCCAAGAAGCACCGCTATCGCGAAGATGCAGCTCATCCCGATGGGTCCGGGCGGCAGAATGCTCCGTTGAATTCCGCGCGGGATTCGCAACCACCCGGGCCCTGATTCACTAGAGACGCCAACGCCGACTGCGAAGCTGTCAGCGTGGGGGCGTTCCCGCGATTCGGCGACTCAAAACACGCACGAGGGCCAGAACAAGAATTGATTCGAGTCCGGTGAAACCGCACCCTCCGCCGCCCCCTCCTCCGGTTCCGGAACTTCCTCCGTTGCCGGAGGGAGCAGATGCCGCCCAGGGAGTATTGCCGTAGGCACCCTCGTTGATCCGACCTCCATTGGGAAGCGGTTCCGAGGAGAAAACGTCCACGGGATCGCCATGGTCGACGGTTGCGGAATCTCCAGTTTCCGTATAGTCGTGGCCTGCTTCGTTCACGAACGAGGCCCCTGAGGAGTTGTTCCCGGTCCCGGAGAGACCCGGTCCGAAATCCGTCGCGTTGTGATAGGCATCGGTATACGACACCGACGAAGCGGAGGGTGCAAGAATTCCCGTGCCCAGGTTCTTTCCGATGACAGTATTTCGGATCGTCGTCACGGCATTCGACGCGATTCCGTCCCCTGCATTGCTCATCACTGTGCAGTTGATGACCTGGAACCTGCCTCCGTTCGAAGCCATGAACGCGGTCCCGCCCAGATCGTGAACGATCACGTTCCGGACGAGTACATCCGCCGTGGCGGCATCCAGGCCCATGATCCCATTCTCCAGAGTCAGCATGGCCACCATCGACAAGAGACTCGTGGGATAGGAGCCGCTGACGGTGATGATGCAGCCCGACCCGGTCCCTTGCAAGACGGTGTGCTTGGGAGAGCTTCCTTGGATCGAAATTCCCGCATTCAGGGTCAGATTCCCGATGTAGACTCCCGGCCCGACGAGAACGATCTGACCGGGAAGCGCATGGTTGATCGCGTCTTGGATCGACGTAAAAGATCCCCCGATTCCCTGGATCCGGATGGCGTCCTGAGGGGTTGAACTCCCCATGACTCCGGAGGATTCATTGCCCGATGCGTCCACGGCCTTCAGCATGAAGTCGTACAGTGTTCCATTGGTCAATGCCGACACCGTGGTCGATGTTCCGACCAGGCTGTCGACCAAGGTCGCCGCCGTCCAGGGCCAGGGCGTCGGTTTCCACCAGAGGCGGTAATAGGCCGCGTCCAAGCCGGGCCCGGGGACCCAATCCAGAAGAACCGCCCGGTCGGCTCCCAGAGCCACGAACATGGCGGGAGGCGGGGGAGCAAAGGCGTCCGAGGTGACCACCCGTACCCCGTTGCTGGTGGAAACCGTTGCCAATCCCGAGCTGTTGGTGGCTCGAACGGCCACATATACTTGATCGCCGTTGTGAAGGGCGAGGACACGGTCGACCGCACTGGTCGACGCGTGAGTCGAGAGGCCTATTCCTTCGAATGCCTGAAGCTCCTGGCCTCCGGGCGTGGTTCCGATCGCCCATTCGTACTGGACGATTCCGCTTTGGGGATCGGAGAATCCCGACCAGTTGGCCTCGATGGTCGTGGTCGACGTCTGAACATCGATGTCGGCTCCAGGACCGTCTCTCACGCCACCGGCCGCGGGGGCTGTGGCATCCACCAGGACTCCGTTGCTGGTTGCCACAGTCTGGAGACCCACTCCGTTCGTGGCCCGCACGGTCACGTAATAGGTCACCCCTGACGTCAGCGACAGCGACGAGTTCGTTGCATTTGTCGACAAGCCTACCGGGACGAACCCTTGCACCTGGGTTCCCCCGACGGTCGTCCCGATCGCCCATTCATATCCGGCGACCCCGCTCTCCAGGTCGCTGAATCCCGACCAGTTCGCCTGAACAGTTGCCGTGGAAGATTGAAATGAGATGTCCGCGGAGACCCCGTCCAGGACCACCCCCGCAACGGGAGAAGTGGTGTCCAGTCGGAAATCCGCCGCACTCTCCAAATTCCCTCCGAACGGAGCGAAGGCTCCGATGGTAGAGGAGGAATTGATCACCCGTGCCTGCCAGTGATAGGAACCTGTCGTCAACCCCGAAAGGATGACCTCGGAAATGGCTCCACTACCCGCGACATAGGATCCCGTCCCCCCGGGCGAGCCGGTGAAGGGAGTCCCCACGTGCTGCACTTCGACCTGGAGCGCGACGGTTGTGGCAGGGTTCGAATCGTAGACGAATGCGCGGAATCGTAGGGTGGAATCGGAAGCGATCGCCCCAACGGGAATTGGAGTGACCCCGTCATTTCGAAGCTGTTCGGGCTGGATCCAGGCAGGACCCACTGGAGACAGGCCGCTATAGCGCCCGCCCGTATCCGTGTCCGGGTACTGGCCGCCCCAGACGATCATCTCCCGGCCGGTCCAGACACCGGCGAAGTCCGTGCGGTACGGAGGAGCCCCGGTCTGGGTCGTGGCCTGCCAGGTGTTGGAGGTCGGCTCGAACCGTGCTCCGGTCGCGATCGGTCCGAGGGCACCGTCACCGCCCCAGACGATCATCTCCCGCCCCGTCCAGACCGCCACCGCATCGCTTCGCGGTTCCGGGACGTTGACCTGACTGGTGGGACTCCAGCTATCGGTGATCGGGTTATACATCGCACCGGTATCCAGCCGGCCATTCACAAACCCGCCCCAGACGATCATCTCTCGGCCTGTCCACACGGCGCTGTGCCGAGTCCTCGCGAGCGGAACCCCCACCTGAGTGGTCGGCGTCCATGAATCCGTCACCGGGTCGTAGCGCCCGCCGGAATCAAGGCCCGTCCCCGCATAGCCTCCCCAGATGATCATCTCCCGACCGGTCCATACTCCCGCGAAGAAGGAACGACCTGCGGGCGGGGAACTTCCGGTCGTTCTCCAAGTATTCGTTCGAGGGTTGTAGGCTTGCCCATTTCCGCCGTTCACGATCATCTCGGACCCCGTCCAAACCGCAATACTGGCGGTGAGGCTGATATTGGCGGAAGCCATGGGCGCCCAGGAATCACTCAGGGGGTCGTAGCGGCCTCCATCCGAAAATCCGCCGCCCCAGACGATCATTTCGCGACCCGTCCAGACTCCCGTATGGCGGGACCGCGCCCCAGGAGCCCCGGTCGTCGTGACGGTGGTCCAGGAATTTGTCACGGGGTCGTACTTCCCTCCCGTGTTGACATCCGCCGAACCGTTCCAGCCGCCCCAGACGATCATCTCGCGGCCCGTCCAGACGGCCGAATGGAGACGGCGAGCCACCGGGGCTCCCACAGTCGGCGTAAGATCCCAGGCGTCATGAGGCCAGTTGGGGGGCCGGTACCGGCCTCCTCCGTTTGTTTCGGGGGTGCCCCCCCACACGATCATGACCCGGCCCGTCCACGCGGCGGCATGCCCGCTGCGACCTGCGGGGGCCCCTGTCACGAGGACCGACGACCAGACATTGGCGACCGGATCGTACCGAGCCCCTGTACTCAGGGGCGAGGCTCCGTCCATCCCGCCCCAGATCAGGAGGTCACGCCCGGTCCAAAGGGCAGTATGGAGCAGCCGGGCCGAGGGAGATCCCGCTGCCGGCATCGGGACCCAGGTGTCATATCGGGGCTCATAGCGCGCACCGCTTGCGAGTGCCGTGCCGTTGGTGCCGCCCCAGACGAGCATCTCCCGTCCCGTCCAGCTCGCCGTGTGTCTCGAGCGAGCCGAAGGTGCACCCGTCGCTGAAACCAGCGTCCAACCATCCGCTTCCGGATCGTACGAGGCCCCTGTCCCCAGAGGACTCGCCCCATCCCATCCGCCCCAGACGATCATCCGGCGGTCCGCCCACACCGCCGTGTGACGCGCGCGCGCGGATGGGGACCCGGTCCCCGAGATCGGCGTCCAGGAGTTCGTTTTCGGATCGTAGCGTGCTCCCGTATTCTGAACCGACGCGCCGGCGCCGCCCCAGACGATCATTTCCCGTCCGGTCCAAACGGCTGAATGCTCCTGGCGCGCGGTAGGAGACCCGGCGGTCGCCAGCGGCGACCAGGAATTGGAGGCGGGGTCGTAGCGGGCGCCGCTGTTGACGGGCGTCGTCCCATCGGTTCCACCCCAGACGATCATCTCGCGGCCCGTCCAAATCGCCGTGTGGTTGAATCGGGCGGACGGCGCTCCGGCCCCGGGCAACGCCGTCCACGTGTTGGCCAAGGGATCATAGCGGGCTCCGGTCCCCAGAGCCGCTCCTCCGCCCTGCCCTCCCCAGACGATGAGCTCGCGGTCCGTCCACACAGCCGTCGCGCCGGTCCGTCCCGACGGGGCACCCCCCAGGGACATTCCCTTCCACGTTTCGGTGTTGAGATCGACCGTGGTATCGATGACCAGATTGCTGGCGCCGGACAAGGATCCCGGACCACCCGGCGGCAGCAGCGTCGGATTGGCCACCTGGCCCGAGGAGCCTGTCAGTGTGCCGCCATGGAGCTGCAAGGAAGAGGTGTTGACGTAGCTCAAGTCGGAGGCCGTGTTGCCGGACCCGACGACGTACGTAAACAGCAAGGTGGATGTCCCCGATCCGCTCGAATAGGTGGCGACTCCGCTGTACTCTCCCGTCTGTAGAACGATTTGAGGGGTGCCCGTCACGAAGACGATGTCGCTCCACGTCACGGCAATCGTGATCGTTTGACCGTAAGAGTAGGTTCCATCCGGACTGATCGATGAAACTGAAATCACGGTCGGATTGACCGTCCCTACCTGAAAGTCCGGCTGATCCTCCAGATTTCCGCCGAAGGAAACGAAGGCGCTATAGACGTGAGCGGAATCGATCGCGCGTGCGTGCCAATGGTACTGTCCGGGACTCAGCCCTGAGACTGTGACGGCCGAGGTGCCCCCCGATGCGGACACGAACGATCCAACCGCAGTCGGGATGTTGGTGAACGGCGTTCCCAGCGGTCGGATCTCCACCTGGAGCGCGACGGTCTGGCCCGCATCCGGATCGGATAGGTCGCCTTTCAGAATTACGGTCGTCGAATTGGACGCGGTCCCGACCACCAGGGGAGTCGAACCGTCAGACTGGAACTGGCTCAAGGAGCCCACGACCGGGGTCGGACTGTACGCAATCCCGTATCGACCGCCCGTATTCGTATCCGGGTATTGCCCTCCCCAGACAATCATCTCCCGACCGGTCCAGATGCCGGTGAAATCCAAACGACCCACAGGTTTATTGGTCAGGGTGGTCGGCGTCCAGGTGTCCGAGACGGGGTCGTAGCGGTTTCCACCGAGCGTGTCATAGTCGAAGTTGTTGCTGCCGCCCCAGGCGATCATCTCCCGGCCGGTCCAGACCTCCGCGTGGTCGAACCTCGGTGTCGGTGCTCCCGTCAGGCTGGTGGCCGCCCAGGAATCCGTCAGCGGATCGTATCGCGCTCCTGTTCCCAGGGGATTGCTTCCGGGAGCCGTGAGGTGCCCTCCCCATACAATCATCTCCCTTCCAGTCCAGACGGAGCGGTGCCGTTCCCTCGGGGAGGGAGCCCCCGTTTGGGTCGTGGGCGTCCAGGCGTTCGTTACCGGGTCGTAGCGTCCTCCCGTGTCGGTGGATGCGCCCTGATAGCCGCCCCAGACGATCATTTCGCGTCCTGTCCAGACTGCGGAGGTAAAGCTCTGATTCATGAAGTTCGGAATGTTGCGCCACGTATCGGATCGAGGATCGTAGGCGCCGTAGAGATTGATCATCTCGCGACCGGTCCAGACGGCCAGGTCTCCAGAGTCAGCCCCATCGCCTGACATGGTCGACCAGGAATCGGTCAGGGGATCATAGCGACCACCCCCCGCACCAGCGCCGTAGATGATCATCTCGCGACCCGTCCATACCGCGCTGTGCCTGTACCGCGCGGACGGGGCGCCGATGATGGAGGTCGGGTTCCAGGAGTCCGTCACCGGGTCGTATCGTCCGCCGGTATTCAGGTTGTTCCCGTTGTAGCCACCCCAAATGATCATCTCACGCCCCGTCCAAACTGCCGTATGAAGCCGTCGACCCAAGGGGGCTCCGGCCGTCGGCGTGGCAGTCCAGGCGTCCAAGGGGCCATTGGGAGGCCGATACCGCCCGCCTGTATTGGTTTCCGGCTCGCCTCCCCAAACAATCATCGAGCTGCCCGTCCACACCGAAGTGTGCCGGGCTCGCCCTGCTGGTGCCCCAGCCGGAATCACCGCGGTCCAGCTGTCGGCGAGCGGATCGAATCTGGCGCCCGTCCCAAGAGGTGAGGATCCGTCGGTCCCGCCCCAGACGAGGACTTCAGATCCAGTCCAGACCGCCGTATGCAGCGTCCTGGCTTGAGGAGCTCCCGATGCCGGCAGCGGGACCCATGCGTCGACCTGCGGATCGTAGCGCGCCCCGGTGTTCTGAGGGGATCCGTCAATCCCGCCCCAGACGACCATCTCGCGCCCCGTCCACGTCGCGGTGTGTTCTCGCCTCGCTGTCGGAGCTGCAGTGGTCGTGATGGTCGTCCAGGCGTCCGTCAGGGGGTCGTAGCTCGAGCCGGTGCCCATGGAGGAAGAGCCGTCCCATCCCCCCCACACGATCATACGGCCCCCCGCCCATACCGCGGTGTGGCGCGAGCGTGCCACAGGAGAGTTCGTCACGGTAATCGGCGTCCATACCCCGGTGCTTGGGTCGTATTTGCCGCCGGTGTTCTGCACGACCCCGCTTGTTCCGCCCCAGACGAGCAGCTCCCGGCCCGTCCAGACGGCCGAAGGTTCCCGGCGTGCGGTGGGTGCGCCGGTCGTCGTAAGCGCCGTCCATGTATTGCTCACCGGGTTGTAGCGGGCGCCGGTGTTCGCGGGCGTGGTGCCGTCCCACCCTCCCCAGACGATCATCTCCCGTCCCGTCCATATTGCCGCATGGTCGTAACGGGCTGTCGGGGCTCCGGCCGAGGGGAGCGCTGTCCAGGCATCGCTCACCGGGTCGTAGCGAGCGCCCGTGGCCAGGGGCAGGCCTACGCCTTGGCCGCCCCAGACGATCATTTCGCGGCCGGTCCAGACTGCCGTTGACCGGGTTCTCGCCGTTGGAGCACCGGAGGTAGAGGTCGTGCTCCACGATTCCTGAGCCCAGGCCTGGACTCCGGAACACAGGAGCAGCAGGGCCGTAAGTCCGCGCGAGACTTTTCGCTTCATGGGCGCCTCCAGGAAAGCGAGCGGGCCCAGGAGACCTTCTGCCGGAGGGATTCTGCGATGGCAGGGTCGGCGATCCAGACAGGGATGGCCGACGCCTTTTCCAAGAAGTATTCCGAGGGGCTCCGTTTCGGAAGCCAGAGCTGTTCGACCCTTCGAACTCGGTGGTTCTGGTCCTCCCACTGGATCCATCTCAAGAGCAGGAAGCGGTCATCCATCTCGATGACACTGGAACAGAATTTGCCCATCTCGACGGGGATGAGGTAATCGCGTTCAAACGCCAGCCAACGGGATTCCCCGACGGGAGCATCGGGGCGGTGTATGGGAGGGTCCCCGGGGCCAGACATCGGCTCGAAACCCAGTTGTGGAGAGAAGAGGGAGATGGACCGTTGCCACGGCGAATTCGCGGGGATCGGCGTGACTTCATTCTCCAACACAGCCGACCTGGAGAGCTCCTTCAGCAGCTTCTCGGCTTCCACCCTGCGGTCGGATTGCAGTTCCTTTGCACGAGGGTACACTTGTTGTGAGAAGACGCGGTTTGCGAAATCGGGAAGTATGCCGATCCTCCGATACGAAGGCGAATCGCCGCCGCCGCATGCCTTCTTCAGATCGGCCAAACCCTGTGGATCATGGGTGCTTTGATCAATCCTGCGGATTTCCTCTTCCAACATGGCCTCGGTGATCGGATGGCCCATCGCCGCCAGTACTTCGACGAACAGCAACCCATGCAGCATTTGGGCATAAGCGCCTTCACTCATGCCCTCTGCCGCGCCGGACTTAACAGCGATCACCTGTTCACGAATCTTGATGTCGGATGCAGACACGATACTTCCCCCAACCGTGAGGACGGTCGGGCTTCCCGGTGTGGAAGAGGGGCCTGGAGAGCCGTTCGCCCGTGAATCGCAGCTCTGCAGCAATAACGCCAATCCCATAGTAAGGAGTGGGCTTCGATGGCGAAACGAGGGATGCTCAACCCCTCGTATCGACCTGGAACTACGGAGTGGAGGATCCCCGATGCCCGAGCGGTACATCGACGGAGATCCTAAGCTACCAGGGTCATAGGGTCAACCAGAGAAACCCCCAATCTTCGCTACACATCGACGTTACTGCCGGTTCAGTGCTTGTCCGACGCATGAACGGCGGATGAATAGGCGCCGGCGGGATTCAGGAGCGGTCAACGTCCAGATCCGGCGCTAGCAGGATCGGTTTGGACAATTCCTCTTCAGCACGAGTGTTTCGTGTCAGCCGGCAGGCAGGCGCCAAGTTTAGGCGAAGGGGGATAGACGATATTAGAAGGGGGAGTGAGATAAGAGGGAGGGGCGGAGGAGGGAAAACCGATCGGGCTTCGAGGCAAACCCGCGACCCGCAGGTCGCGGAATAGAAGAAAGAACCCTCTTTACTGGACCTTCGACGTGGCCGTGTGGCAGTCGAGGTCGGTCGTCACCTGCGCCTTGACCACGCCCAGCCCGGCGGCAAACCAGACGTCTCCGCGCGTGGGCTGATGTCCGGGATGCCGGTCGGCCGCCGCGCTGAATTCGACGTGCAGGGCCTGCACGCGCGTATCGCCCCGTTCGATCCGCTCCTCGCCGCGCAGGGTGAACGTCAGCGTTTCCCGTCCGAAGGAGCCGGTCCACGTCTCGCCGACCTTCGCGGACGTTTTCAGGATCGTCAGGACCGGAGCGTCGGTCTTCGCCTCGAGCTTGAGGTCGATGCCCGTTTCGGTCGCCCGCAGCCAGCAGTGGCGGTAGCCGAGGTAATTGGAGACCTGCACCCAGTCGTCTTCGGAGCTGCCGACCTGGGCGACCACGTCGGCCGACGGATTCACGGCCTCCGCGCCGACGTCCTCGACCTAGTAGGTCCAGAATCCGCCTTCCTTCAGGGGGAAGTAGGGATTGTCCCCGAGAAGCGCCAGCAACACGACGACACGCAGCATTGGTAAAGGACTGCCTAAAGGCAGCCCCTCCCTTTCAAACCGTACGTGCCCGATTTAGGCATACGGCTTAACGAGAGTCTATCCGGTCTGTGCATGCGGACCTCCGGGATATCGAATCGTGCCTTGCAGATGGGGCAGTCCAAGGCGATAGGCTTCCTGAAAACTCAGATACTTGCCTTTCGCTCTCTGACTGCGGCGCTGGATAAGGAGGCTCAACCGATGTCGGGCGTGACGTTCGATCTTCATGAAGGCTTTCGAGGCATTGCCGCTCCGGAAGTAGGCGGCCCATCCCAGCATCACCGGCCGAAGCAGGGCGATCACATCCGCCAAATCCAGCCGTCCATGATGCCGGTGAGCACAGATCTCCCGGATGCGTTCCCGGATACGATCCATGCTCTTGGGGCTCGGCCAACGGTTCAGATAGAACTTTCGTCCGTTCTTCCGTGACCGTACCTTCTTGAGCGTGCATCCCAGAAACGTGAACTCCTCTCGACCTTCGCTGAGATTGACTATCCGCGTCTTCTCGGGATGTAGCCTGAGCTTGAGCTCGTTGAGGATCACTTCCGCCGTCCGGTATGCCTGGAGTGCTTCCTTCTGGGTTCGACACATCGCCACCCAGTCGTCCGCGTAGCGGATCAGCTTGGTAGTCCCGTTGAAGAGACCTCCATCGCCGGTCCAGCTCTCCGAGGTAAATATTCGAAAGGAGGGGGAAATCACCGACCCCTGCGGACTCCCCACTTCTGTCGCCCGCAGGGCTCCTTCTTCCATGACCCCGGCTTTCAGCCACTTCCGGATCAGCTTCAGCATCTTCCGGTCCGAGATCCGCTTCTGCACCGCTTCCATCAGAAGCTCGTGGTCGATGCTATCGAAATACTTCTCGATGTCCGCATCCACCACCCAGTTGTAGCCCGCGTTAGCCGTTTCCCGGATCGCCTCCAATGCCTGTTGGGCATTTCTCCCCGGACGGAATCCGTAACTGCACTCCTCGAAATCCGCCTCGAAGATCGGCTCGATCACGATCTTGGCTGCCGCTTGCACCACCCGGTCTCTCACCGTCGGAATCCCCAACGGCCTTTTCTTTCCATCCGGCTTCGGAATGTAGTGGCGACGGACAGGGGTCGGCCAGTACTTTCCCGCCTTCAGGTCCTCCTGAATCTTCTTCAGGAACTCCTCCACGCCGTGCTCCTCGATGGCCTCGATGGTCTTCCCATCCAGACCCGGGGCACCTCCATTTGCTCGGACCCGGCTCCACGCCTCCCACAGGACGTCCATCCTGTAGACCTTGTCATACAGCACGTGGAATCTCCGATTCCCGCTGGCCTTGGCCGCAAACCATAGCTTTCGTTGGAGTTCTCGGACTTTGTCTGCGGGTGATGAGGCTTCCGCCATTCCCTCGTCCTTACCTCGTCCAAAAGCTCGACTCAAGCAGGGGCCCTTCCCTCCGCGAGGTTATTCGTCCTCGCTTCATCGGTACTTCGACCCCCTCGGACTTCCTCTTGGCACCGGGGCGTTTCGGCTCCGCCTTATCGCCACAGCTATCCCACTCAAGGGCGCCAAGGAGGATCTCTCCTGTTCCGCTGTCCGCTGTCCTCTCGTCCCGTCCCCTCTACCCCGGGGGGAGTCCTGCGGGAGCTCTTCCCCGAGGCTGGTCCACAGCTCTCGGGCTCCGCAGTCTTTTGCCTTCGCCGTGACATGCTCGGCTCGGCCTCCCACAGCCCTTTCGGGCGGATACTCTAACGGGATGTCGTCGGGGGTTCACTTTCGTTACGGGCCGAAAGGTCGCTCCCTCCTTTCGGAGGCTCTTGTCACCCCGCTTAGCACCAGGAATTTCGCCCCAGCACCGGGGTCCGCTACAAGGCGTCCGCTGGACTTACCCTGGCGGGACTCACACCCGCAAGTGGACAGCAGCTTCGCAGGACACGCCATCTACCCTAGTATACCGCCCTCGGGCCCCGGGAGACTCGCGGAACGGGACTCCGGTCCCTGAGCGCTCCCCGCGCGAGCGCCGGGGAGTTCAATATTTGTTGACTCATTCCCTTAGGGGGCCTATTCTGCGGGGGCGACCGGGAACCAGGGAGGAAATCTCATGGTCACGGTCGCAAATCCCGGCTCCCTCTCGAGACGTCGACGCTTCACGTCCTGGCTGCCTCCCTTCCTCCTCGTCCTGATGGGTTCGAGCATGGTGCTGACGGGATGCAAGACCGTACTTCCCGGAACCTATAAGATCACGCTTCCCGTCAAGCGGGACGAGACCATTGAGGCGTCCAAGATCGTGGAGGGCAAGCCGCCCGTGAAGTTGAACCCGACCTCGAACGCCGACAGCGTCCAGTTCTCCTACAAAGCCGAGCCGAACGAGGAATTCACCATCCAATACCGCTATTCCACCCCGCTTTCCGGTCCGGAGAAAGCCGAGTTCGACGGAGCCCTGGCGAAATTCCTCCCGCAGTTCCTGGTGAGCCTCAATACGGCGAGGGAGGAGGCGTTTCGTCCGCTGGTCCAGAAAAACCCGGTGGTCGTCCGAGCAGACTATCTTCGGGAGCTGTCCAAGGCACTTTCGAGGAAGCTTCAGTCCAATCCTGCGTTCGGCGCCGGGGTCGCGCAATTCTTCAATTATTCCAACGAGGAAGGCGAGTCCGCGATCGTCGTCATTTTTCGCGAGTTCGGGATGTCCGTGGCGGTAGATCCGAGGCAGAAGGTGGAAATCCTCAGCCTGAGCGATGAGCCTTTTTTCACGACGAAGAAGGACCTCGATACAGCCGTGAATAATCTAGTCGAGGCTCAGAAAAGAGTGGATCAGTCGTCTGAGACGCTCTCCAAATTCCTGGAGCAATACCAGTCGCTGGATGAGACGGGCAAGAAGGCGACGCCGAAACTTGGAGGAGACCCCGCGAAGGCGGCAACCATTGAGAATGCCATCCGATTCCTGCAGGGAGCGGGCAAAGAACTGACTGCAAAATTGACCGCCTTGGGAAAGGGGGATCAGGATCCCTACTTCGTTCTAAGCCACGCGCTCTCCGAAGGGGTACCGAACCGGGCTTGGATTGAAAAGCTGGAGATTCCGACTTCCGCCGAGGCAGACCCCTCCGCGAACGCGAAAGTCAAGGCGCTGGCGCCGCTGCTGAAGTCGTTCGAGGATTCGTCGCGACCGTTTCTCAGGGCCAGAGAGGAGTTTGAAGTCAACTTTGAGGCGAACAAGAAATCCTACGACGCCGCGGTGGAGAAGGTCCTGGGGGCCATCAAGCGGAAACTGGGAGCCGTTCAGGAACTGAAAGTTTCCGATGTCCCTGTCCATGCCGGGGCGACGCCCAAGGTCGCAGAAGGAAACATCGGCATCATTTTCTCGAACAAACTGGATGACATCAGAACCCAGCTTTACGGAAGCTATTTCCTGGGCAATCTCGCCTATTCGACGGGAATGTGCGCGGAAGCCGAGCAGATCATGAATCGAATCTCGATCGACGTGGGACTGGCCGTGGCCAACGTCGACACTCATCCGGACACGAGGTCCGCCGGTGCGGTGACCTTTACCTTCGGGATGGGGCTCGAAATCATGTCGGGGGTCAATGTCAGCGGCGGTCTCATGCTGTTCGAGAACCAGCAGAACAACAAGCTGGATAAAGCCGCCTACTTCGGGGTCTCGATCGGATTTCTCTCCCGCCTGGTCGGTGTGGACACGGAGGGGAAGATTCGCCAGGACCCCAATCCGCCCCCGAAATAACCCTTAACAACCTGTATAGGAGCGCCATCATGGCCTATCTTTCCAATCTGCTGACGAGGCCCTGCTTCCAGGGGAACGGGAATCCCTTCAGGCTCTATAACTCTCTGGATCTCCAGGCCGTGGGCGTCCCCGGGGCGTCCGGCGACCTCAGCCTGAGTTTCGGCGGGAAGGATCTTCCCTTTGCGGCGGCCTCCGTCACCAACCCCTCAGGGAAGGCGGTGTTTCTAATTCCGGAAATCCAGGCCGCCGATCAGCAGAACACCGACCCGGAGCGGCTGACGGCCTGGATTGCGAAGATTACGGCGAGAGGGCTGAAAGTCGATCTCCTTTCCGGCGGGGCCTTTCAGTTGACCCACTCCATTGCAGCGGACAGCGCCGGCCCCGTCACGTATTTGCTCTTGGCGACGACGAAGGATCCTGCGCCAGGCCGGGAGTCGGTTTCCTTCCAGCCGAAGAATCCCGCGGGAGCTGCGGAAACTGTCCCTTCGGACATCTCCTAGGCGTTTCCCGGGTGGGGCCTGCTTTCGTCGGAGGAAGATCCGATCATGTCGACCATCCTGGATCTGGTGCGCCGCCTGCTCCCCCAGGGCTCCAACGGCTTCGGGAACTGGAAGTCGTGCCCCTCCTGGCCGCCGGATGCGTTCGCCGTCGCCGCGACGCTGGCACGACTTTCAGGCTGCTACTCGCGGATCCGCGTCAGCCGGTCCTCTCAAAGCCTGCAACAGGAGGGCATCCGCTGGCGGCTGCATGGAGTCGTGCCGAAATCGGCGCTCGAATGCTGGAAGGTGCTGATCCGGGACGGGAGCCGGAAGCTTTCGGCGGTGGGATCCACTCCCGTCTGGTGGACCGCTGCCCTGGAACTCGTCGCGATTGCGGATGAAGCCAGCCGGGGGATGGGATTCGTGCTCCCGGCGAAGCAGCTCTCCCTGCTCGCCAAGATCGTCCTGTACGAGAACTGGCGCTATGTCGGCAAGTTGGACCGGACCCTGAAGAATGTTCCTCATAGCCTGTGTCTGCACGTTCCGAAAAGTGAGGCCTGCGTGCAGCCGAAGTCGCGAACCCCGCAGGTGGGATGCACCGTCAACGCCCTGTCGCATCATCTGGCCCTGCTGCCTCCGGAGGGGGAGATTCCGACGTTCTGGCAGCAGGGGGTTCCGGGAGCCAGCGCCACGAAACCGTTGAATCTCCTGCTGGTTCCCTTTCCCTATAGAATCGACGACGAGGCTTTCGTGGTCCGACGCTCGAAGGCGAGGCGAGGTCGGTACTTCAGCGTCGAGCCGACCTGGATGCGAGGGGTTTCCGCGTCGCTCTTTGCGGAATTCCTGAGGGACCTGATCCGAGTCGCCGCCCGCCACACGAAGGATCGCCGGATCGACGGCGTCATCCTCCCGGAGGGGGCCCTGGAGTTCAGGGATGCCCGGAGGATTGCCGAAGCGCTGGCCCCGGAACGCCTGGAGTTCTTCATCAGCGGCGCCTCGCGGGACTCGGCCGCCGGCCCGCAGAACCTGGCCTACTCGGCCTTTTACGACGACAACAGCTTCGCTTTCGACTGGTGGCAGTCCAAGCGACATCGCTGGAAACTGGAGAAGTACCAGATCGACAAGTATGGACTGAAGAAACGACTGCAGCCCTATGACCATCCTCGGGGATGGTGGGAGGACATCGACATCGGCCGGACCGACGGGAGCCAGTTTATCCGGTTCACGGTCTTCCGTTCCGGGGCAACGATGGCGGTCCTGATCTGCGAGGATTTGGCGCGCGTCGAGCCCGTCCAGCCGGTGCTCCGTGCCATCGGGCCGAATCTGGTCATCGTCCCGCTGCTCGACGGCGCCCAGAAGGAGCACCGATGGTCCGACCGGTACGCGATGGCCCTCGCCGACGACCCCGGATCCGCCGTCCTGACCTTGACCGCGGTAGGAATGATCCGGCGCGAGGTGAACAGTTCGCCGTCCATCGGGCTCTGGCGTGATCCATCGGCTCCGAAGACCCGCGAACTGATGCTTCCCTGGGGGAGCCATGCGCTGCTCCTGAAAATCGACAGCTGTGGGGTGAAAAACTGGAGCCTGGATTCCCGTTCGGACCTGGGCAGCACGGTCAGTCTTTCGCTTTCGGAGGCCGTTGCGATTACCCACCCGGGGGCGCGAAAGTTCGCGCCGATCCTAAGATAGACCGGCCTGGAAAGAATTCCGCTGGTTCGCGATGAGGGGGCGTGCTAAAATCCTGACATGAAGAGTCGCCGCTATGAGGAAGGGTTGCCGAAGCTGGCGAACAAGCTGGAAGGCATCCTCCGCAATGCCGGGTTCACCTCCACCAAGGTGCACAAGATTCTGAAGGGCGCCGACGTGAAGATCAAGCCCTCGGAGGGCGGCCTCGGACGGAAACGAGGACGGATCGATCCCTGAGGGTCGGCCTTCGGTTCCCCCGCTTCGAGTTCAATAAAGATTGCATTTCCCGCCGGCTCCGCAGTATCCTTCAAACGCGACCGGGATACTGAAGGGGACAGCGCATGGCCGATCTCTCTCCCGGAAGCAGCACTCCCGCTCCGGAATCCCGCAAGAAAGACGATCTCGCCCGGCTGGTGGTGATCGTCGGCATGTTCACGGTCGGCACCCTGGGCCTGGGCACGATCGTGATCAGCGCCTTTGATCCCGGCGGGAAGGTCAAAGATACCGCTCAGACCGTCCTCACGGCCATCCTGACCCTGTTCAGCAGCTGGGTGGGAACCATTATTGCATTCTACTTTTCCAAGGATAACTTCGAGGCGGCCACTCGAAGCGTGACGGAGCTGACGAAGCATGTGACCGGACATCAGAAACTCCAGTCGCTGCCCGTCACCGAGAAAATGATCAGGGTGGACGACATCGAGAAGGAAATCCGTCCGCCGGACCAGGTCAAATTGGTCGAGCTTCTCAACAACGGATTCAAGAAGGGGTACCGGCTGCCCCTGATGGATGGCGGAAAGGTGCAGCTCATCATTCACAAGAGCCGCATCGATGAATACGTCCGGAACGTCGCCCTGACGGATACTCCCGAAAAGGCCAAGGCGGCCACCATCAAGATCCTGCTCGAGGACACGTCCGATATCGCCAAGGAGATCCGGAAAGTGATCGGCACCTTCGGGTTCGTGCCCGAAACCGCCACGCTGGCGGAAGCGAAGGCGGCCATGGAAGCCCTGGACAAGTGTCAGGACGTCTTCGTCACCAAGACGGGGAAGAAGGATGAACCGATCCTGGGCTGGATCACGAATATCATCCTCCAGGAGAACAGCCGGGCCTGAGGGGGGAGCGGTTACGCCCTGTAGTAGTTTCGGACCCAGCGGTGCGGACGTAGTCTGGAAATCTGATCCGCCGGCAGCCCCTTGCCGTCGCCCGCCCGGCAGTTGGCTTCCGCATTCCGGACCGAGCGCATTCCTGGGATGACCGTCGACACGGCCGGATGCGTCAGCGCGAAGCGAAGGGCCGTTTCGGGCAGCCGATCGAGCGGGATCTGGAGGTCGGCCGCGATCTTCTGCACCCGACCATAGACTTCCTGCTTCCGGTCGCCCCTGAAGTAGTTGTTCCGGAAATCGTCCTTGGAAAAGTCGGTCTGCGGCGTGACCTTCCAGTAAGGAGCTCTTTCTACGATTCCGCGGCCTTCGGCCGCGGGTTTGCCTTGAATCCCGGCTCTGCAGGCGCCCCCTCCCCCTCCACTTCCCTCTCTTTCCTTTCCCTCTCTCCCCCTCTAATATGCTCTATCCCCACCCGATTTAAGCCTCTGGGGGATAGGGGATAGACGATATTAGAGGGGGGAGTGAGATAAGAGGGAGGGGCGGAGGAGGGAAAACCGATCGGGCTTCGAGGCAAACCCGCGACCCGCAGGTCGCGGAATAGAAGAAAGAACCCTCTTTACTGATCGAATTCAAGCTCCTGTTGCGGAAGCGGGCGTGCCGGGGCGTGCGCGGGCTCCTCGGCGGGCAAACCCATCGAGCGCAGCATCTTCGGGATCAGCTCCGGATCCTCAATCGCGCCCAGCACCCTCATCCGGCCGCCGCAGCGCGGACAGCCCAGCACGTCGAGGTCCATCCCCCGCTTCATCAACGACGCCCAGTCCCAGCGATTCCTCCTCGGCGTGGGCTCCGTGGATGCGGCGGGGGTCAACGGCTCCGCCGGCGGCGGCCGCGCCGCCGTCGTCGGGATCCGGGGATGCGAGGACGCCCCGGACGCTTCTCCGGAACTCGACCCTGCCTTCGGCGGCACAAACGGAGCCTCCGGACGCGGCAACGTCCCCGCCGCCTCATGTCCGCAGACCGGCACCCCCGCCGGCTCCGGGTCCGGCGGCTTCGG
>Ga0137410_10001172_pt1 | contig 18045 bp, 21 predicted proteins | sample CZODoug1_16funga_FD_108878 | JGI IMG/M metagenome (GOLD analysis project Ga0137410, IMG submission 108878) | Vadose zone soil fungal communities from Angelo Coast Range Reserve, California, USA - CZODoug1_16fungal (Illumina Assembly) | ecosystem: Environmental > Terrestrial > Soil > Vadose zone... | reverse complement strand
TTCTCGTTCCCTCTTTCGCGGCGAGAATGGCAGGCGTACCGGCCGTCACAATGACATCGACCTTGGATTGAACCGCCTCAGCGACGAACCCAGGGAACCGATCATACTGACCCTCCGCCCAGCGGTATTCGATTACGATATTCCGCCCCTCGACGTAGTTGAGATCGCGCAAGCCCTGGCGAAAGGCGGCGACCAGTTCGGACTCGAGCGCGGCCGACGAATTGCCAAGGTACGCGATTCGCCACACCTTCCCCGCCGGCTGCCCCTCGGCGACGAGCGGCGCGGCTAGGAGGCCGCCGGCTAAGGTGCCGATGAACGCACGTCGGTCCATCAGCGAATCAACCCGCCCTCAAGACGACGACCCGGCCCCCGGGTTCGGCTCACCAGATTGTCCCGCCATGGGAGTCGGCGGCCCCCAGATTAGGACCCGGTCCGTCTCATGCGCATCGGCGTCACAGATACCCCCGTATTGAGTCTGGCAGGCCCCGTGCTCTCGCAGGCTCCGAATGAACACCGCCAGGTCTGCCAAATGTCCGGGCGGGATCTTGACGGCAGCGGCCAGATGTTCGAGGCAATACGCCTGGATGGTCCCCGGCGGGTGATTGGCGAGGACGTCGCGGACCCGAGCCTCTTGGGCACGGGAGAGCATGGCCGGCGCTATCGTAGCCGAACAGCACCGCGTGGGCCAGTTAGGGCTTCGTCTCCCAGCCGTGTTCCCCGACGCGGTAACCGTCGGCGGCTAGCGGCTGCGGCGCAGGGCTGCCTGAAGGCCGCCTGGTATTCGCGATTCCGCTGAAGATGCGCCGGGCAGAATCGCTTTGAGCCGCGGGGCGACCGCTTGGTTCGCTTAGCCCGCGGCTTGCCGCAGGCAACGCACCCACCGGCACGAAGCCAGCGACGTTCGATCTTGGATCGGGGCCTTATGGGTGGCACGTGATTTAGGCGGCCATCACCGTCGCCACTTCATCTTGACCATCGGCCCCGGCACGAGGAAGAGCGCCGCGAGAACGAAGCCGACGACGAGCCCGATAGTGCCAAGCAAGAGCACCAGTTTGCCGATCCAGCCGTCCATGGTTACGTCGTTCGCCCTACCACCGCCAACACGCCGGCCTGATCTGTCGTTGCGCACAGGCCCCTCCTAACCGAGCGGAGTCCTGAGCCCGCGTGGACAGGAGCGTCTAGGCGGTCGTGTCCATGGACTGACGGACCAGTCCTCAGATGCCGCCTGCGACCGCTAGCTCCTGCGCGAGCCGACTAGGAGCGGAGGACGCTACAGGGCGGGAGGAGCGCGGGTATGCCGCGCGGAGAAGACCGGACCCGAGACCACGCATTCGTAGAGCTGGGGTGGCGCGTGGATGCAGGGGACCGAGCCGGGGGCCAACGTGAGCGCGGGCGGCTCGACCGCATTGAGTTGCGTCTGGATATGGACGATTGCATCGTCCTCGTCGCCGTCGTCGAAGAGACCGCCGAGCCAAATCTGATCCGGCAGCTCAATGTAGGCCAGTGGGGCGAGCGCGACCATCACGCTCACGAGAAGCAGCACGAAGGGCCAGCGCACCCGCATCACAGGCCCCTTGCTACGCGGTTCGCTTGAAAATGTCAAGCCGAGTCGCTCGTAGAGGGCTAGATTGACAGTCTGTCGAGCGGGGCGGCCACAGTTCGTGAATTCTCGCCGCGGGCGTGAGAACTACGACTTCCCCTTGGGCTCCCACCCGCGTTCGCCTTCGCGGTAGTGCGGCCACGGTCGCTCTGCGTCCGCCGGGCGCGCTCACGGCGTTGATCCTGGGGCGCTACGAAGGTTCCTTGTGGGACTGCGGGGCGAACATTTCGGGATCGCGGAGCCCGCCGGGCCTGACCCCCGATGGGGCCGACGGCGTAGCATCCGCAGTCGAGATCGGCCAGCCGACGGGCATCGGAGGTCGGTCCTCCTCGATACGCTTCTGCGCGCGTTCGAGCCGCATGAAGACGACGACGAACGCCACGAGGACCACCACGCCAACGGACACCAGGACGCCATACGCCACCGCGTTCGGGATGACCATACTCCACTATCCCACGCCTCGAATTTCACCCAGCACGCGCCGTGATGCTCCCGGGCGGGGCGCCTGAAAGCCGCTGGCGTGGGCTGACGCCGGCCAGCGTGGGGCTCTTTGGGATGAAGAGGAGACCGGGCGAGAGGGTGGCCAAAGCTTGGGACTCTGGAGCAGGGGGACTCCCATGGGCCTCGATCGGTCGGGCCGGGGGCGGGGGCCTGGGAGCATGGCCACCCGCTCAGGCACCCCGGCGTTCACCATGTTCCGCGGCGCCGGCCACCAAGATGCGGGAACACCTACGGGTTGATCGTCTTGGGCCGCCTCGAGACTCGGTCCACCCGCTCCAGCTGCGCGCCGAGCAACACCTTTAGCTCCGGCGTGAATGGAAATTAGAGCGACAAATGACATATAACACCTATGGTGTGACCCATATGCCACGGTACGGTGTCGGAACGCTCAGCACACCGGAGAGCGAGGCCACGTTCCCTTGACCTCGTGGGAGCAGGCGACTAGCCTGCCAGCATGACGGCGTTTCTCTACACTCGACGTCCATGAACGAACTCGTCGACGTGCTCGTCCGCTATGGATACCTGGTCGTCTTCGCCTGGGTCTTCGCGGAGCAGATCGGGTTGCCAATCCCCGCGATGCCGGTGCTGCTCGCGGCCGGCGCCATGGCCGGGACCGGCCGCTTGAGCCTCGTCCTCGTCCTCGTCCTGGCCGGGACCGCCTCGCTCGTGAGCGACGTCATCTGGTACTGGATCGGCCGTCTCGGAGGCGGCCGCGTCCTGGGCTTCCTGTGCCGGATCTCACTCGAGCCCGACTCGTGCGTGCGGCGCACCGAGGAGACCTTCAGCCGACGAGGCGCGCGCTCGCTCCTGATCGCCAAGTTCGTGCCGGGCTACAGCACCGCGGCGCCGCCGCTTGCAGGCATCGTGCGGATGCGCTTCGCGCGCTTCGTGGTCTTCACCGGCGCCGGCGGCCTCATCTGGGCCGGCGCCTTTGTTGGTCTCGGCTGGCTGTTCAGCGAGCAGCTGGAGCTGGTGGCGAGCTACGCGATTCGCCTGGGCGGTTGGCTCGTCGCGCTGCTGGCGGCGGCTTTCGCCGCCTACATCGCGTGGAAGTACATCGCGCGGCAACGGTTTCTGCGGCGGATTCGGATCGCGAGAATCACGCCGGAAGAGCTGAAGGCCAAGCTCGATGGCGGGGAGGACGTCATGGTGGTGGACGTTCGCCACCGGGTGGAGTTCGAGAGCGAGCCGGCAATCATCCCGGGAGCCCTCCACCTGATGATCGAAGAACTGGAAGCGCGCCAGCAGGAGGTCCCGCGCGACCGGGACATCGTTCTCTACTGCACCTGACCCAACGAGGCATCAAGCGCCCGGGTGGCGCTGATCCTGAGACGCCGTGGCATCGAACGGGTCCGTCCGCTCGCGGGGGGTTTCCACGCTTGGCGCGATCGCGGCTATCCTACGATCAGCGTGGCAGACACACCGGACGCGTCCCTGCCGGCTCCATAGGTCATGGGACAACCCCATCCTGTTTCCAGCTCGCCGATGCCCTGGCCGGGGAGGCCAGCACCTCAGGCTCATCCTCGCGGTGCCTTCGACAAATCGTACCCATTGTGTCAGGTCGCTGGGCGCTAGTCGATTGATGGCAACTACGAGTTCCCGGTAGAGCACAAGGCTCCGCATCGTTTTCGAGAGGCCCGTGTAGGCTGCTGTCGCGTCATGCTGCCCAACCTACCACCACCCTGCTGTGCTAGAGCTTGCGCATCTGAATTCTGCCGACGGCGTGGTCCGCGCCCTTGACTAAGACGAGGTGCGCCCGCTCGCGTGTCGGGAGGATGTTCTCTCGGAGGTTTGGACCGTTGATCGCGTCCCAGATCTCCCCAGCCACCTGCTCGGCGGCCTCGTCGGACAATGCCGCATACCGGTGGAAGTAGGATGCTGATTCCTTGAACGCGGTGGCCCGTAGCAAGAGAAAGCGCTCGATGTACCAACGGCGGGCATCGTGTTCCGCCGCATCGACGTAGATGCTGCAGTCAAAAAAATCAGAGACGAAGACCAGCGGGTCCCGGCGGGCGGCTCGCGCCATTTGGAGGACATTCAATCCCTCGAGGATCACAACGTCGGGCCGGTCGATCACGAGGGCTTCCCCTGGCACGATGTCATAGGTCAGATGGGAATAGACCGGACACGACACGGGCGCCCGGCCTGCCTTGATGTCGGCAAGGAACTCGATGAGCGCCGGGACGTCGTAGCTTTCGGGGAACCCTTTTCGGCCCATCAGCCGACGCTCTTCGAGGATGTGTCGTGGATGCAGGAAGCCGTCGGTGGTTACCAAATCGACCTTCGGGTGCTCGGGCCAGCGCGCGAGGAGCTCGCGCAAGATCCGCGCGGTCGTGCTCTTCCCCACTGCGACGCTCCCCGCGAGGCCGATCACGTAGGGCACCTTGGCGGTCGCGTCGCCGAGAAACGTGGCGCGAGCTCGGTAAAGTACCTGCTCGGCTTCGACGTAGAGGTGGAGGAGCCTGGCCAGTGGCAGGTAGATGTCGACGACCTCCTCCATGGCCACGCGCTCGTTGAGCCCTTGAAGACGCAGCAGATCTTCGGGCGTCAGCGTGAGGGTAGTGTCAGCGCGCAGCCGAGCCCACTCAGCTCGGGTGATCTCAGTGTAGAGGGCCCATGCCATCACAGAGTCTCAGCCTCCGTGGTTCAGCGGCGTAGGCAATGGTAGCCGATGCTCGGGATCCCCTACCTCCGATTCCTCGATCTCACCCGGCGTAGGCATAACGGCTTAGCGCCAGCGTGGCGAGGAGGCCCACTAAATCCGGCTTGAGCCGCCGACTTTACGAAAACCCTTTCACATGAAGCAAATGTCACACTCCCGATAACGCAACTTGGCCAGAATGTCTCAAGAAACATCGCTAGAGAGTAACCTCTCGTGCCCTACACTTCCGTGCATGGAGGTGGCAATGAGCCTACGAGCGTTGTCCATCGTGACAGTGGCAGTCGTTCTATCCTGGAGCGGGCCGGCGAGCGCCGTGCCGTTCTTCTTCAGCACCGGCAACGTGGACGGGCTGATCGCGACCGCGTCCCGGCCATCGAGCGCGGGCAAGATCGAGATCGAGTCGGCGGACGACTTCGTCGTCAGCGGCGGCACGCTCAAGCTGACCAGCGCCACGTTTCAGGGCCTCATCCCAACCGGAGCGTTGCTGAGCAGCAGCATCGGGACCGTCCGGGTGGAGATATACCGTGTGTTCCCAGCGGACTCGGACGTGGGGCGGACCAGCGGGCCGCCTACCTTCTCAACGTCCCAGGTGCCCACTCGGGTGAATTCCCCATCCGACGTCGCCTTCGATTCCCGCGAGACCGGCGGCGGGCTCACCTTTACTCCCGGCGTCGTGCAGCCCACTTTCACGGCCAATAAATCGGTGGTCAACGGGATCTCCGTGGGGTCGGGCGGGAACGGGGCCGTGACCGGCCAGCAGGTGCAGTTCAACGTGATCTTCTCCACGCCGTTCACCCTGCCCGCCGATCACTACTTCTTCGTGCCGCAGGTCGAGCTGTCGAGCGGAGATTTCCTCTGGCTCTCGGTGCCGCGCCCGATCGTGCCACCCGGCACCCCGTTTCCTGCCGGATTTACGGACTTGCAAAGCTGGATGCGGAACGAGAACCTGGACCCGGACTGGCTGCGCATCGGCACGGACATCATCGGCGGCACCACGTTCAACTCCCAGTTCACGCTGGTCGGCGACCTCTCGGAGGTGCCGGAGCCTGCCACCCTCTTGCTGGTGGGCACCTCCATGGTAGGTTTCGGACTTGTCGCTCGGCGGAGACGGCAGACGGTGGGCTAGCAATTCGACGTCAACATTCGTAAGACGCGAGCGTCGAGGCCCCTCGGCGCTCGTTGCTTCTTCGGTGCATGAAGCACCCGCCATGACACCCACACCGTATTTCGCGGGCTCGGCCCGCGGGACGCGAGACGCGTCGCGTACCTAGCGGCGGCACCGCAGTCACTACAACTCGAACACGATCCAGTGCGCGTTCGCATCGAATCGCGACGATACTCTCGCCTCGGCGCAACCCGTACATTGCGTCCTCTGCAAAGTTCAGCCGATTCCGGCCAGCCGGCCAGATTCCCAGTAAGCACAAGATGTGGGTTGACAGCGGTGGGCCCCCACGATAGGCTGCGCTCATCATACACACCGACTCGGTAACTTCGGCCATTCGCACCGACATGAATAACGATCGTCCTCTGCCTCCGGAGATCGGTATGACGGCGGAAGACCTGCTCAGTGAGCTCCGAACTTCTCGCACCGACCTCGCCCGGCTCGTGGAGGCCGCCGCGCACGACCGCCACACCCGGCTCGTCGTGCCTCAGCGCAGCGTGGAGGCGTGGGAGCGGCGAGAGCCCGAAACCTGGACGAAGGTCAGCGGTTGGCTGACCGCGCGTGGAGTCGCGATCGTTCGGGTCTAGGCGCGGCCGGCCGGAAAGGCCGACGCGGGCACGGTAGGGAAGTGGTCGGGGTGAGAGGATTTGAACCTCCGACTCCCTGCTCCCAAATCTACCCGGAGCAGATACTACAACACCGACCTTCGTAGAATCGCACCGTTGTGCCGCATGTGTGGGGCGTTCCCACACAGAAAGCGCTTCGAGAACACCACGCTCCAGACGCTTGGGAAGCTGTGCCGGGCGCTGGGGTGCCGACCTGCGGAGTTGTTCGAGGGGGGGCTACGGCTGCGGCGCCGACGCCGGTGCCCTCAAGCGTATCCGGCCAACCCGGAGGCCGTGCAGATGATCGCCGAGCGGAAGCGGCTAGAAACTAGCTAGCGCCTCGCTCTCGGAGCCTGCGTCGGATGGCCTCCTCATGCTCGGCCATCAGGTGATGCGCCACCGTCCGGCTCCAAGCGTCCCCCGGTAGCCCGGATCACCCGAGCTGGCTTCCTGCTCGCGTCCTGCTGTCTCCTCTCCGCGCACCGGGCACATAGCGTGAGCCGGAGGGGCAGGCACTCAGACAGGCACAGCCAGACAGCGCCGCAGTCAAGGCACTCGTGGTGGTGATCCTGTTCCATCTCGGGGTCATTATAGAAAACCCAGTACCGCTGGCGCTACCGCCTGCCCCGCCGCGACCCGGGAAGGCGTGCGGATGATCGCGGAGCGGACGTGGCAACGGACCGCCTAGCGTCGCGTCGTCCCAGTGGTGTAAGTTCGACCCGCTGGCCCCCGCTCCGCCCCCTCCAGTGGGCCCGGTGTGGGGGAATGATCCGTGGGCGGAGGGACAAATTATGGTTTCGACGCGCATTCCACGCATGGGCCGCCGATTGACCCTATCCGTTCTTGCGATCTTGCCCATGAGTACGTCGAGCCTTACTGCCGACGATTCTAATGAAGCGTGGGCGGCGCTGGTCAAGGGCGGGCATGTCGCGGTGATCCGCCACGGTAACGCGCCGCCCGGCTACGGCGGCGACCCGCCCGGCTTCAGGTTCGACGACTGCAAGACGCAACGGAACCTGGATGACGTAGGGCGTGGGCAAGCTAGGGCGCTCGGGGATGCATTTCGGAAGCACGGCGTGCGCGTTGGCCGGATCGTGGCCTCGCCGGTGTGCCGCTGCATGGAGACGGGGCAGCTAATGGGGGTCGGCTTAGTTGAGACTTCGTGGGCCCTCCTTCCTGATATGGGTTCGAGTGCGGTCCGGGTTTTGGAGTTGGAGGAGATGGTGTCCTCGTGGCGCGGGCCGGGCACGCTCGTGCTCGTGACTCACGGGCTGGCCGTTGGGCGACTGACCGGGGTCACCTTGGAACAGGCCGAAACACTCGTGCTTCAACCGACGGCTGAGAAACCACCGGTCGGACATCTTCCACGGGGGGGGAGTTTGGTGGGCAGGATCGAGCCACCGAAATAGCGGTCAGACGAAGGCGCATGATGGACCGGCGTGTGTTCCTCAGTACCCTGTGCGGCGGCCTCCTGGCCGCGCCGCTCGCCGCCGAGGCCCAGCAGGCAGGGAAGGTCTACCGAGTAGGTTACCTCGGGAACTCGTCCGCTTCCCTTGAGCCCGATCTTGTCGAGGCACTTCGTCAAGGTCTGCGCAATCTGAGCTACGTAGAGAACCAGAACATCATCATCGAATATCGATGGGCCGAAGGTAGGTATGACCGATTCCCTTCTCTGGTGGCCGACCTAATCCAGCACCAAGTGGACGTTATCGTGACCGCGGGCACCCCTGGAACTCTCGCCGCAAAGCAGGCGACGAGGACAATCCCCATCGTGATGGCGGTCAGTGCCGATGCTGTCGGGGCCGGACTTGTTGATAGCCTAGCGAGACCCGGAGCGAACGTCACCGGATTGACTACGATGGTGCAGGAGTTAGAAGGAAAGCGGGTCGAGCTGCTCAAGAACATCGTGCCCAGGCTCTCGCGCATCGCTGTCCTCAAAAATCCGGCAAATCCGGTCATGGCGATTGTGTTCAACGAGGCTCGGACCGCGGCGAGAGCGTTGCACGTGACGTTGGAGCCGGTGGACATTCGCGCGGTCGATGAGTTCGAGAATACGTTCGCGACCATAGCGAAGGCTCGGCCTGGTGCGATCTTAGTTCTCGCAGACCGCTTCCTACTCGCTGAGCGCGAACGAATCGTGATTTTTGCCGCAAGACAGCGGCTACCAGCGATGTACCCCTACCGGGAATTTGTGACACTTGGTGGTCTTATGTCCTACTCGCCGAACTATGCTGAGGCGTTCCGGCACGCGGCGGTTTTCGTCGATAAGATCCTGAAGGGCGCGAAGCCCCGCGATCTTCCCGTCGAGCAGCCCGGCACGTTCCAGCTGGTCTTCAACCTGAAGACCGCCAAGGCGCTCGGCCTCATGATCCCGCCGTCGCTGCTGGCGCGGGCGGATGAGGTGATCGAATAGTGAGGGAGAACCTTCCCGGAATCCTGGTCGGACTGCTCCTGTGCGGAATCGTCCACGGCTGCTCGATATCGCCTGACGAGCAGGAGGCGATCCGCCAGGCGTGGGCTGACAGAGATGCCGAGCGGGCCCGTGAGTGCGACCGGGTCAGGGGCTTCCTCGTCGCTGGGAGCTGTCTCCCGCGTCCATGATCCGTTGGCGGAGCACGGTAGGGCCTCAGTAGCTCGTCACCTGCGCGTGCGGTTGGAGCCGAGTGCTCCTCGCGGTGGGCCGCAAAGCTGCATCCGGTGTCTAGGATACGCCCGGCATGCCGCCCGAAGGGGATGAGCCGCCCTCTTGAGGCTGCCCCTTCGGGCTCTTTTTCCAGAACCTCACGCTCTCTCGGCACCGGCCTAGGAAACAACGAGTATGTTATAGTCGGCCGCCCAGAAAGGAGGCGGCCATGGCGGAGAGAACGCCAATGATGTAGAGCCAGAGCCAAGAGGACAGGCGTCGAGGGCTGGCTGATCTCACCTGCAAGCCAGCGAGAGCTTGCACCGCAACAGTCGCCGCGACCTGTGGCAGCCCGAGTATCGGGCCGTAGGTCAGCAGAGACAGCTGGAGCGGGAGGCTGTACCCATATTAGGCCAGGATAGCGTCCTTGGGCACACTCGCCGCGAAGGCCGCGAACCACAGTATCAGGCAGACCCCGATGCCAGTGGTCACCCAAAGCATAGTCGGGTGGCGCCGAAGGAACACCGCCACGGCCGGGAAGAGGAAGAGGCTCCCCATGATAACTAGAAGTTCCATTGTCACATTGCCTCACCCTCAACCACGATCAGACGCCACCACGGCCGAGTTTGAGCATGAGAGTCCACGATGTACCCGATTCGCCAACCTTGTGGAAGCCCTCCGACTCGTAGAAAGACCGAGCGTAGTTGGAAGGACTCACGCTAAGGCTAAGGGCCGGATAACCGTCTGCGCGGGCGATTCCAATGAGCGTCCGAAGAAGATTGCGTCCGACGCCCTTGGAACGGTGAGCGGGAGCCACCGCGATGCCTAGTTCGGGAGTTCCAGCGTCCACGAAACCATAGGAGTGGAGCGTGGGGGTCCACAGTCGAAACCACGCCGCACCGATTTTGGATTTCTGCTCTTCGGCGACAACCCCTCGGTCTCCCGGACGACCCCAGTTTGCCAGCAGCTTGACGAACTCAGGGTATTCCCGGAAGTCGGCCAGCGTCGGCCGCGGCCGAGAAGGGTCCCAGAAGAACGCCTCGAAGAGCATCTCCTCCAGGAAAGCCCGATCCATGGCGTCAAGCGGCCGGACAACGGCTATGTGTGGTTCGCGTACTCCTGAAGAGCCCAGATCGTCCACTAGCGCGCCTCCCCCAACACAGGCACGAACGTCACGCGGCGGTCCGCCAACGGGACGGGAATGACCTCCTGTCCGTGGCCGCACCAGCTGACGTAGGTCTCGGGCCGGTACAGCTGCCACCCGACGTGCTTGAGGTGCTCGACTCGGAACCCCTTGAACCGCACGGGGGTCTCCCGGCCGCAGCGGGGACAGGGGTACGTGGGAAGCGGGCGGCCTTGCTCGTCGGGCCACCTGGGCGGGACCATCGCAGGATGGTAACGCAGTAAGGGCAAGTACGGGGTCCTGTCTGACACACGTCCGGCGCTATTCTTGTCCGCAGCCGGTACTCGCGTCATCATTGCCACGGATTGGTTCAAGCGACCTGCTCCCCGACTTTGCTCCAGTCAGGAAGTGAGAATCGGGCTCGGTGCCCGGTCACGAGTGCACTGCTCGAACTCCGTGGGAGACACGTTGCCGAGGGAGCTGTGAGGCCGAACCGCATTATAGTCCAGGCGCCAGGCTTCGACGATCTGGCGCGTCTGCGCCAGGCTGAGGAACCAGTGCTCGTTGAGGCACTCATCGCGGAACCGGCCGTTGAAGCTCTCGACGTAGGCATTCTGATTCGGCTTGCCAGGCTCGATGAAGTGCAGCCGGATGCCCTGCGCGTAGGCCCACGCATCGAGCGCACGGCCGGCGAACTCGGGCCCATTGTCCGTGATAAGCACGGCCGGCTTTCCGCGTGTCTCGACGAGCCGCTGGAGCACGTCGACGACCCGGCGGCCGCCGATCGACGTGTCCACTTCGATCGCCAAACAGGTCCGCGTGAAGTCATCCACCACGGCCAGGAGCCGCACGCGGCGGCCATCTTCCAGGGTGTCCAGCAAGAAGTCGAGCGACCAGCGCTCGTTGATCCGTGTTGGCCCCGCCAACGGCGCCCCACGTGCGACCCGGCGCCGCCGCCGGCGGCGGCGTACCGCGAGCCCCTCGTCGCGATACAGGCGGTAGACTCGCTTGAGATTCACACGATAGCCCTCCCGTCGGAGCAGGATATAGAGTCGGCGATAGCCAAAACGGCGGCGCTCGGCCGCCAGGGCGTGGAGGCGTTCGCGCAGGGCCGGCCACTCGGCGCGCCGCGCCTGATAGCGGCAGGTCGACCGGCCCAGCCCCACCAGCCCACACGCCCGCCGTTCGCTCAGCCGGAACTTCGCCTGGATCGCCCGCACCGCAATCCGTTGCGCCACGGGCGTTAGGCCTTTTTTCCGACCAACTCCTTCAAGGCCTGATTATCCAGCGTGAGATCCGCGACCAACCGCTTCAGGCGGGTATTCTCGTGCTCCAGCTGGCGGAGCCGGCGCGCCTCGTTGACCTCGAGGCCGCCGTATTTAGCCTTCCACCGGTAAAACGTCTGCTCACTGATACCGTGCCGCCGGCAGAGCTCCGTCGTCTTGCCGCCCGCCTCCGCCTCTTTCAAGATCCCGATCACCTGCTCTTCCGTGAACCGCTTCCGACGCATCGCGGGGCCCTCCCCGCGGGCATCCTAAGCCCAATGCTCACTGTCCCGGTGGCGCAGTTTTCGGGGAGCAGGTCGAGCGAGATCTGCGGAAGGGTGTTCTGCACCGCCATCGCCGACACGCCGAGCATGCCCGCGAGGATCGCGTTTGCTGAGTTCGGGTCGATGTGCGGTCCGGCAGCGACGCCGAGGACGAGAAAGCCGCCGAGCAGCAGGAACTGCAGCAGAAGCAGCGGCCACAGAGAGGCGAGCCCGATCGCTTCCAAGCCAGCCGCCAGCAGTCTCGTGAGGACGAGGACTACCATGAACGCGGGCACCGACAGCATCACCGCCAGCGGCGCGTCCCCACCGCTGACGACGTGCGCGGCGAGGATGACCAGGTTGCCGGTGATGTGGGCCGTGAACAACCCGCCGAGCCCGACGAAGCTGATGACGTCCACGCTGCCGGCGATCAGGCTGAGCACCGTGGGCAGAACCTTCCTGGCAAGTGACCGCTCGATCGGAGGCGCCGGGGACCCGGAGCCACTAGGATGCCGCGCAAGCTCCATCAGCGTACCGGCTCTCCGGTAAGCTTGAAAAAGACGGACGAACCGATCCACTTACAGACAACGCCCACTGCGATTCCGACAACGGTGTCGACCAGACGCAGCAACGGCTGATGCCAAGCGTCGTGAGGACTCATTGCCGCGACGACCATTACAACGGCGGTCGTTATTCCCGTTGTGACGATGTCGTCACGCCGATCCAACCGCATCATTAGCAAGGTTCCTACTCCGATCAAGGCCGCCAGACCCACCGCGGTGAATGGAAAGGCCCACAGGTAGAGCAGGCATAGCGCGAAGCTGACACACGTTGCGATCAAGCGCGCGGTTCCCGCTGAGAGGCTACTGACACGGGTGTCCCTGAAGACGAACACAGTAGCGGCCACCGCCCACATCCCTCCCAGGAGGTCGGACGGCCTGTCAACAAATTGGGACAGGGCATAGGTTATGATCCAATAGGTGATCAGGCATGCTATCGCCGTGTTCACGGCGTAAACAACATCCCACGAGGAGAGCCGTCCTCGCTTGCTCAGTGTCACGTCCATGTCACGCTGCGGCGACCCGGCCGCTGTATTCCTCGGTTTGGTTATTTGGCTGTCGCGACGTAAGGCTTGACCATCTTGGTCGGATCGACGACGCGGTCGAACTCCTCTTCGTTGACGAGATCAAGCTTCAGTGCCGCCGCCTTCAGCGTCAAGTCATTGTCCATCGCGTAATGCGCGATCTTCGATGCCTTGTCGTAACCGATCACCGGCGCGAGCGCGGTTACTAGCATCAGCGAGCGGTCCACATACTCCTTGATCTTCTTCAGATTTGGCTTGGTACCCTCGACCAGGAATGTGCGGAAATTGCGGCAGCCATCGGTCAGGATCGTGATCGAATGGGTGATGTTGAAGATCATCAGCGGCTTGTAAACGTTCATTTCGAGGTAGCCGCTGGCACCGCCAAAACCGACCGCTACATCGTTCGCCATCACCTGCACAGCAATCATGGTGAGTGCTTCACACTGGGTCGGGTTGACCTTGCCCGGCATGATCGACGAGCCCGGCTCGTTTTCCGGGATCGCCAGTTCGGCAAACCCGGCGCGCGGCCCGCACGACATCAGGCGAACGTCATTGCCTATTTTGTAGAGGGATACCGCTAATGTGCGAAGTGTGCCGGACAGCTGCACGAGGGCATCGTGCGCGCCTTGCACGGTGAACTTATTGGGAGCGGTGACGAACGGCAGGCCGGTGAGCTGCGCGATCTCGGCCGCCGCCGCCTCGGCAAAACCAGGTGCCGAGTTGATGCCGGTCCCGACCGCTGTGCCGCCCAGCGCCAGACGGTACACTCCCTGAAGTGCGGTCTCGATCCGCTCCAGATCGTCTGCCAACATCCCTACATAGCCGGACCATTCCTGGCCCAATGTGAGCGGGGTGGCGTCCTGCATGTGGGTGCGGCCGATCTTGACGATGTCCTTCCACGCCTGGGCCTTCGCATCGATGGCATCGTGCAAGGCGGTTACCGCAGGGGTCAGTCGTTGCGTCACATTGACCGCAGCCGCGATGTACATGGCCGACGGAAAGGAATCGTTCGACGACTGAGCCATATTCACGTGATCGTTGGGATGCACCGGAGTCTTGCTCCCGAGCGGCGTGCCCGCGAGCTGGCAGCAGCGATTGGAGATCACCTCGTTCACGTTCATGTTGAACTGGGTGCCGCTGCCCGTCATCCAGACATGCAACGGAAACATGTCGTGATGCTGGCCGGCGAGGATTTCATCGCAGGCCTGAACGATCAACCGGTACTGCTGATCCTCGAGCCGCTTGCTGGCGTGGTTGGCTACGGCAGCGGCTTTCTTCAAAATGGCATATGCGGTGATCATCTCACGTGGAATCAAATCTTTGCCGATGCTGAAATGCTCGAGAGAGCGTTGCGTCTGAGCACCCCAGAGCTTGTCGGCCGGCACTTCAACAATACCGAGACTGTCGGTTTCTTTTCGTATGTCGGTCATGTGATTCCTCCTAGGTGTTTTGACTCATTTACGCTGGGCCTTCACTCAGACGAGCGCTTGATACTCGGGCTTGTAAACGTGCTGGCGGATGAAGGCCACCATGTCGGCCGGACGATCCACGCGGGCGAGGCGTTCGTCGAAGACGAGTTTTGCCACCCGCGCGGCGGTCTGAATCTCGACTTCCAGAATGTTTGATTGTGGCGGGAAGAGCATCCCCAGCTTCAACTGCTCGGTGTTCACCTGGTCGGCAACGGCATGGGCGGCCTCGATGAACATGTCGTCGGTCACGCGCTTCGCGTTCGTGGCGTAAATGGCCATGCCGACGGCGGGGAAGATGTACAGGTTGTTGGCCTGGGATGGCAGGAACGTCTGCCCATTGAGGTGAACCGGCGGGAACTGCACGCCGCCCGCGTAGACCACCTTGCCTCTGGACCACTCGTACGCGTCCCCGGGCAGGCATTCGTGTTTCTCGATCGGGTTGGACAGGGCAAAGATGATGGGCCGCACGTTGTGGCGCGACATCGCCTCGACCACCTCCCGGGAGAATAGCTTGCCCACGGTACTGACGCCGATGAGCGTTGTCGGCTTGAAGTCCTCGACGGCCGCGGCAATCTGCGGGCACTCGCTCGCCAGGTCGAGATGATCAAACGGTTTGCTGGGGGCCAGCTTGTGCGCGTAGGGCAGCTTGTGGGCGGCGAGCCCAGGACGCCCGGCCACCACCAGACCCTGGGTATCGAATAGCCGGATCTGCTGTCGGGCAACGTCGGGCGCGATGCCCTGCTGGCCCAGCGCCGAGACGATCAGGTCGGCGAGACCTATGGCCGCGGAGCCGGCCCCGAGAAAGAGGATCCGTTGGTCCTTGAGCTGACCGCCGGTGATTTTGAGCGCGTTGATCATGCCGGCCAGCGTCACGCCGGCCGTGCCTTGGATGTCGTCGTTGTAGCACGAAACCTTGTTGCGGTAACGGGCCAGGAGGGCGATGGCGTCGACCCCGGTCCAGTCCTCGAAATGCAAGCAGCAGTTCGGGAAGACCTCCTGGACCGCGTCCACGAACTCGTCAACGAAGGCGTACAGCACCTCCGGCGGCGGGCGGTGCTGCCGCAGGCCGACGTAGAGAGGGTCGGCGAGATAGGGTTCGTTATTTGTGCCGGCGTCCAGGTACATGGGCAGCAGGCCCTGCGGCGGCACGCCGGCGGCGGCGGTGTACAGTTGCAGCTTTCCGATCGGAATGCCCATGCCGTTGGCGCCGAGGTCGCCCAGGCCGAGGATGCGTCCGGCGTTGGTCACGCAGATGAAGCGCACGTCCTTGACCGGCCAGTTTCGCAGCACCTCCTTGACGTGCCCCTTGCGTTTGATCGACAGATACATACCCATTGGGCGACGCATGATGTGGTCGAACTTCAGGCAGGCCTCGCCGATCGTCGGGTCGTACACGATTTCGAGGAAGCGGGCCGGGTCCGACATCAGCGTGCGGTAGAACAGCGTCTGATTCGTAGCGAGAAGGTTCATCAGGTAGATGAACCGGTCGAGGTCGGTGTCCTTGTGCTTGAGTTGGAGCATGACGCGCTCCAACTGAGTCTCCATCGACTCGGTCAGGTCGGGAATCAGCCCGACCAGTCCCAGCGCCTGCCGCTCGGCCTCGGTAAAGCCGTTGGCCTTGTTGATCTGCGGGTCGTTCAGAACATCCGTCCCGTGTTTGTCAGTGTTCGCCATGAGAATTCTCCTTTTCTTGACTGTTTTGAGTAGCCGACATCAACGCCGTCCGCGCCCTCGTCCCTGCGCCCCGTCCCCAGGCCATCACGCCCCCAGCCCCGCACGCGCAGCTACTGGCTCCTCCGTCGTCACGAGGCCGCGCCTCGCGCGCATGCTCGATGCGATACCCGCGCGGGGTGACACCGCTCGCGCGGCGAAACATCGTGGTGAAGTGGCTGGGCGTCCGGAAGCCGACCCGGCGGGAGATCTCTGCGATCGTCAGTTCCGATCGAGCCAGGAACTCGCAGGCGCGGGCGATGCGCTGCCGGATCACGAAGCGATGCGGCGGATCGCCGGTGCTGCACCGGAACAGGCGCGCGAAGTGGAACCGGCTCATGTACACCACCGCGGCCAGCTCGGTCAGCGGCAGCGGCTTGTCGAGGTTCTGCTCGATGTGCTCTGTCACGCGCCGAACGCACCACGCTGGGAGCCCGGCCGCCACACTGTCCGCCGCGATTGCCATGGTTGTCCTCCCCCTCGTGTCGAGGTCGCGCTGATGCTCGCGACTGCTCGATAGAGCAAGGTGCCGGCCAAACGCAAACCATTGGTTCTATTGACGGCACGGCGCGCTCGCGCTAATTTGTCGCGACGGCTCGTGAAAAAGGATTGCGCGTGACGACCGTGAAGCCCGGGGGTCCGGGGGCACGGAGAGAGCGATGAGCGAGGCGCCCACCGTCCAGGGGAGGGCGTGGCCGATTTTGGTGCATTCCCTGCGGACGGCCATCGCGTGTGTCGTTTCCCTGCTGGTCGCGCGGTTGTTCCGACTGCCGGAAGCTTACTGGGCGCCGATAACAACCGTCGTGATCACGCAGTCATCGCTGGGAGCTGCGCTCGCGGTGTCGTGGCACCGCTTCCTGGGGACGGTGCTGGGGGCGCTAGTTGGAGCGGCAATGTCGACTTATGTCGGGCCGCACGCAGTCGCCTTCGGAATCGGCCTGTTCGTCCTGGGACTGATTCGGATCGTAACGCACTCGGATCTCACCGGGTATCGGTTCGGGGGCGTCGCGCTGGCGATCGTGCTGTTGGTGCCGCGGACCGGACCGGCATGGCAGATCGCATTTCATCGATTTGTCGAAGTGTCCATAGGAATTGGCGTCGCGCTGATGTTCTCGATGGTGTGGCCGGAGAGGGAAGCGGGCCTCACACGGGAGCCCGGGAAGACTGGCCCCGCGGCAGGACCATCCGCCTGAGATAGTCGTCGAACGACGGCAGCAACTCGCCGACGCGCTGCACGTGCTCGACCTCGGCCACGAGGGCTCCACGCGCAGCCGGAGGCCACGCGGCCAGATCGGTTCGGCGCCCAGCGGCAATGCTTCGTTCAAGCGCGCGCCACGCACCGGAGAGATCCGGGCGCGGCTGGGCCGCCATCGCCGCGGCTGCGGCATACGCCTCGCGGTCGCCGCGTGAGCCCGGACGTGCCGTGGTGTGCCGGGCCTCGAGCATGCTCAGGGCGATCTCGAGCCACGTCCGGATGGCGGTCTCGACGTTCGCGACCGCCGTCTGCATCGCCTCCGAGAGCGGCGGCGGTGGGTTCGCCACGCGTTCGCGGCAGATGGCGGCGAGTCGGGTGCCGATGCGGACGCCGCGTCCGGCGGCGACGATGGCAGCCTCCGTGTCGACGCCGCCCGTCAGCGGTTCGGCTCGCGCTTCGTCGGCGAGCCTCAGTATGTCGGGAAGCATGGCGAGGATCCGCTGATGAACGGCCATTGCCTCGGCGACGGTGAGCGGCGCCGAGCCGGGATGCGGGAGTAACCGAAGCATCTCACGGACGGCGTCGGCAAGGCGGGCGATGAGCTGGCGCCCCGCATAGTCGGGGGCGACGAAGCGGAACGCGAGGAAGAGGGCCGCGGTGCCGAGCAACGTTCCGTAGACGCGCCACAGCGGCGGGCCAACGTCCGGGTGCGCCTGCTCGGCGAGGGCGACGATTGCGAATGCGACGACGATCTGCACGCCGACGTAGGAAAAGCGGGGCCCG
>Ga0137410_10001170_pt1 | contig 18063 bp, 13 predicted proteins | sample CZODoug1_16funga_FD_108878 | JGI IMG/M metagenome (GOLD analysis project Ga0137410, IMG submission 108878) | Vadose zone soil fungal communities from Angelo Coast Range Reserve, California, USA - CZODoug1_16fungal (Illumina Assembly) | ecosystem: Environmental > Terrestrial > Soil > Vadose zone... | reverse complement strand
TGGTGGCAGCGGCCGTACACGTTCAGCGACGCGAACGGGGACGGCATCATCACCGCCAATGAGATCACCGTGCAGGACAGCGCCCAGTTCGTGGGCTACGCGAACCCCCGTTGGGAAGCGGTCTATGTCCCAGGATTCGACTTGTTCAACAAGCGGCTGCGGATCCAGGGGCTGTTCGATCACAAGAGCGGCTATTACCAGCTCAACGGGACCGAGCGGATCCGCTGCGAGTCGCGCCTCAACTGCGAGGGCTTGGTGGACCCGAATGCACCCCTGTGGGAGCAGGCACGGGTGGTGGCGCTGCGGGAGACGCCGTCGCGCACGCAGTGGGGGTTCATCGAGAAGGCGACGTTTGTCCGGCTGCGGGAGGCCTCGGCGACGTACGAGATGCCCGCCGCCTGGGCTCGATCCTTCAGGGCCACACGCGCGAGCTTCACGATCGCGGTCCGAAACCTCTGGAAGGCCACTGGATTTAGTGGCATCGACCCCGAGGCGAACTACTTCGAGGGGGCGACGGGGATCGTCAGCAACTTCCAGACGGCGCCACCGCCAACCTATTGGACGTTCCGCTTGAACGTGGGCTTCTGATAGTCGGTGGCGACCCGAGACCGATCAACGACCGTGAAAGGGAGTTTTCACCCATGACTTTATACCTCATGCACCGGCAGCTGCGCAGGCCGCTTGCCCTGGCGTGCCTGATCGCACTGCCCGTGCTCGCATGTACCGATACGCTCCTGAATGTCACCGATCCCGACATCGTCCAGGGGGCCAATTCGGCCTCGGCGGCCACCGGCCTCTTGAACGGCGCCGTGTTGCGGCTGGCACAGGCCGTGAGTGGCACACAAGGGCCGGATGCCCTGTTCATGTTCGGGGGCCTGCTCACCGACGAGTGGCGCTCCGGCGACACGTTCATCCAACGCAACACGCAGGATCAGCGGATCTGGGACCCCACCAACACCTTCAACGCCGGCCCCTACCGCAACCTGAACCGGGTTCGGACGCAGGCCGCGCTCGCCGTCGATGGCCTGCGAACCTATGTGCCGACGGGGCTCGCGGACATCGCTCGGATGTTCGATTTCGTCGCCTACACCCAGGTCTTGATGGGCGAGCACTATTGCAACGGCGTCCCGCTGAGCGGCTTTTCGGGCACAACCGTCGTGTTTGGCGACCCGTTGACGAACGACTCCCTGTTCCAGCTGGCGATCGCCAACGCGGACTCCGCCCTCGAGATCGTGCGGGGGTCGGACTCCGCTCGCGTGGCGAACTTCGCCAAGGTAATCAGGGGCCGCGCCCTGCTGGACCGCGGCGACACGGCGGGCGCTCGGACCGCCGTCGCGGGTGTGCCGCGCTCGTTTCGCTACGACGTAACGCACTCTGTGAACGTCAACGACAATCAGATGTGGGCTCTCAACGCGAGCGCCCGTCGGTACACTATGGGCGACCTGGAGGGTGGGAACGGCCTGCCGTACGTGACGGCGAACGACCCGCGGATTCCGAGACGCATTGGGACGAGTCTTAAAGACGACCCGATCTTCGATACCGCCTTCCCCATCCTGGTCATCCGGCAAGGCATTTGGGGCCGCACGAGCGCCGTGACGATTGCCAGCGGGATCGAGGCACGACTCATCGTGGCGGAGGTGGCGCTGCGTGACGGCGATCCGACCACATGGCTCAGCGAGCTGAACGCGCTGCGGGCTGACACGACACTGTTGCCGGTCCCTCAGGACACGAGCTTCCGACCGGTGCAGGGAACGAAGCTCGCCCCGTTGACGGACCCAGGGCCGTCGCTCAATGACAGCCTGCGGGTGGACATGCTGTTTCGCGAGCGGGGGTTCTGGATGTTTTCAACCGGTCATCGGCTGGGCGACATGCGTCGCCTGATGCGCCAGTACAACCGCGCTGTGAACACCGTCTATCCGACGGGCGCGTGGTTCAAGGGGGGGAATTACGGCGACGCGATCCAGATGTCAATTCCGGTGGAGGAGCTGAACAACCCAAACTTCCACGGATGCCTCGATCGCAGTCCCTGACGAATGCGGTGGAGCGGCGTGATGCGCGGGGGCGGCCTGGATGGCGCCCCCGTCGTGTCTTCAGGGGTGGCCGCTCTTAGTCGTAATCACGATCGCGCCGGAGGTCGAGACGGCACCGTACTGGGTCGTCGCGTCCAGTCCCGTGAGGACCTCGATGGTTTGGATGTCGGCGGCAGCCACCTGCTTCAGGACCTGGAGGTCATCGACCGTGAGGTGGTCGAGGATCACGCGTACTTGATCGTCCTGGTAGATGCTCGCCCGCCCGCGCCGCTGGATCCGGGCGGGCTGGCCGTGGACCTCACGCAGCTGCACGTTCGGAACCGTCAGCCGGAGCGCGTCCCACGCGGTCTTGGCACCGGACTTGGCGATTGCTTCGGCCGTGATGACGCGGCCGGGGCTCGGCGCGTTCCCCTGCGCGGCCCCGGCCCGTGGCCCGGCGCCTACGAGGGCGCCCCACAAGAGCATCGCGCAGCCAGGGATAAAATGCGAAGGGCGCAGCACGCTGCGCCCCCTGACTGCTCGGTCCTTCACCCGTGGGTCAATCGACGATGGCATCCGGCATGACGTACTTCATCGGATCCACCGGCTTGCGGTTCACCCACACCTCGTAGTGCAGGTGCGGTCCCGTGGAGAGCCCGGTCGAGCCAACGAGCGCGATCTTCTGCCCGCGCTTCACGCGCTGGCCACGCACCACGAGAATCTTCGAGCAATGGGCGAAGCGGGTCACCAGCCCGAAGCCGTGGTCCATCGTGACGATGTTGCCGTAACCTTCTTCCCACCGGACTTCCGTCACGATCCCCGCGGCGGGCGCCTCAATCTCCGCTCCCATCGGCGCCGTCACGTCGATCCCCTCGTGCGGGCGCGCCAGGTGGAGAATCGGGTGGATGCGCTCGCGCATGAACGCGCTCGTGAGCCAGCCCTTAGTGGGCATGATCGACGGCGTCGCGGCGAGACGCTCCCGGTTCTTGGAGAGCGTGTCGTACGCCTCATTCAGCGACCGCACGAGAATATTGGCGCGCCGGGCGAGCGCATCGACGTCGAGCCGCGCGGCGAGGGCCTGCTGGCCGCCCGGGCCGAGCGCCTTGAGGCTGTCGCGCTCCGACCAGGTGCCGGCCGGGCCACCGATACCCGCCCGTTGCACGCTCGTGTCAGTGGGCGTGAGGCCCGCGAGCAGCCGCAGCTCCTGCTCGCGCTCCCCGAACCGATTGAGTGTGTCGCGCAGCCCCGTCATGCGCTCGCGCATCCGCTGGATCTCGTCGGCGAGCAGCCGGTTCTCATTTTCCAGCGCGCGGCTATGCGTGATGTTCACGCCGCGCGAAATGGCGGCGACGCCCAGTACCAGGAAGGTCAGCGCCACCACGCTGCCGATCCCGACCAGCGCTTTGACGAACGTCTGCGACACCTCCACGGCGCGGGACGAACCCGAGCCGTGAGGCACGACCATGACGGTCCAGCGGCGCTCCGCTTCCTTGCGCATCTTTTCTCGGACGACCTCGTCTGAAAACGGTTCGACCCGGCGCAAACCACGCGCCGGTCCTGCATGGACCTGCCGAATGGAGAACCCGGACAGGGCGTGGGGTCCGGTCCCCGAGTGGAAGTCAAAAGTACGGCTTGCCAGGAAAGGCGTCAACACGGCGGATGGTGACGAAGATCACCGTCCTTCGGGCATTAGGCAGGGGCCAGGCGGGGCTTGGGGAACAGGATGGGCGGCTTTTGGACTGATCGCCCGGCCAGATCTAAGGTATCCAGATCACGCAGCCGGACGCGCTCCAGGGGGCCTGGAGGGGGCGACCCCAGCGTGGCCCACACGGTCTCGGCCATGCCGGGGAGGAACGGTTGTGCCAGCACGGCGATCCGGGCGACGGTGCGGGCCAAGTTCGCGAGCACCGAGTCGAGCTCGGCAGTTTTCCCCGCCTGCTTCGCGAGTTTGTAGGGCGCCGTCTCTTCGACGTAGCGGTTCGCGGCGCTCGCGAGCGCGACGAGCTGCGCCGCGCCCTCCTGCAGGCGGTTCGCGTCCATGGCGCGTGCGTAGGCCGCGAGCGCGCCCCGCGCCGCGGCCTCCAGCGGTGTGTCGTAGTTGCGTGGGTCGCTCGGTACCGTACCTCCGCGGTAGTTCACGATCATCGTGAGCGCGCGCGACACGAGGTTGCCGATCGTGTCGGCGAGCTCCGAGATGTAGCGCGCGTCGAAGCGCTCCCACGTGAAGTCGCCGTCGTTGTCGAAGCCGACTTCGCGGAGCAGGAAGTAGCGCAGCGCATCGGCGCCGTGCCGATCGATCGCCTCGCCGAGCGTGACGGCGGTGCCGGCCGTCTTGCTCATCTTGGTGCCCGACCACTGCACGTAGCCGTGGGCCCACACGGCGCGGGGGGGCGGGAGCTCGGCCGCGAGCAGCATCGCGGGCCAGATGACGCAATGGAAACGCGTGATCCCCTTGCCCACGACGTGTAGATCGGCCGGCCACAGGCGGTCGTAGCCGGGCTCCGGAAACCCGGTCGCAGAGAGGTAGTTGATCAGCGCGTCGAACCAGACATAGACGGTCTGCTGCGGGTCGCCGGGAAACGGAATACCCCACGGCTGGCGCTGCCGTGAGATCGAGATGTCTTGGAGGCCGGCTTCGAGCAGCCGCAGCACTTCGTTGCGGCGGATCTCGGGCTGCACGCTCAACGAGCCCGAGCGGATACGCTCGAGCACGGCGTCGCGGTACGCGCTCAGGCGGAAGAAGTGATTCCGCTCCTTGGTCGGGATCAGCTCGAGTGTGGGATGCTCTACGCAATGCCCGTCGACGATCTGCGCACCCGTCTTGAACTCCTCGCACCCGGTGCAGTACAGCCCCTCGTACTCCGCCTCGAACAGATCCCCCGGGTGGCGCTGCTGGATCCGCTCGAGCAGCGCCGCCACCGCCCGGGCGTGCCGCGGCTCCGTGGTACGGATCCAGTCGTCGTTCGTGCACTGGAGGCGGCGCCAGTAGTCGGCGAAGGTGGCCGCCATGCGATCGACCCACTGCTGTGGGCTGACCCCAGCACGCGCGGCCGCCTGAATCACCGACTGGCTGTGCTCGTCCATCCCCATCAGGAAGTGGACGTCGTCCCCGCGCAGCCGGTGATAGCGCGCGATGCAGTCGGCGCCGATCTTCTCGAGCGCGTGCCCCAGGTGCGGCTCGCCGTTCGAGTAGTCGATTGCGGTCGTCAGGTAGAACTTAGGCATCCGCTCCGGAGACTTCGCCCTTCAGCTTCTCGAGCGACACCACGCGCGTGTCGCCTCCGTCGGTGCGGAGCGTGACGGTTTCGCGGAACACATCCACCGCCAGCACGCGCTCGGCCCCCACGGTGGTGCGCAGGACTCGCCCCTCTTTGGGGAACCGCTTGCGCGTCTGCACGTAGAAATCGTGCTCGTAGCGGAGGCAGCACAGCAGGCGCCCGCACCCGCCCGAGATCTGCGACGGGTTGAGCGACAGGTGCTGATCCTTGGCGAGCGCCAGGCTCACCGGCCGCAGCTCCGGCAGCCAGCTCGAGCAGCAGTACTGGCGGCCGCAGCGGCCCACGCCGTCGAGCCGCTTTGCCTCGTCGCGCGCGCCGATCTGGCGCAACTCGATCCGCGCGTGGAACAGGCTCGCGAGGTCGCGCACCAGCGCACGGAAGTCCACCCGCTGCTCGGCCGTGAAGTACACGGTCAGCTTCTTCCTGTCCCACTGCCACTCGGCATCAGAGACCTTCATAGGGAGGGTGTGACTGCGGGCCCGCTCCATCACGCGGCGCCGGACGTCCTCTTCCTCGCGGTGCAGCTGCTCGGCGACGGCGGCGTCGTCGGCGGTGGCGCGGCGGAGGATGCGGTGCACGGGGTCCGTCGGGGCAGGGGTGCCCGCGGCCTCGGCCAGGCTGCAGCCGCTACAGCTGCTGGCGCACTTCTTTGCGGCGACCGGGCCCACAGCCGACACTCGGCCGAGATCCTGCCCCCGGTCCACCTCCACGATCACGCAATCGTGCAGGGCGAGCGGCTCCGCGGACGGCCAGGAGAAGAATTCTTTCCGGTTCCCTTTGAACCGGACCTCGATGACGTCGGTCAACTCACTTCTCGCTCAACGCACCCATCGAAAGGTACTTCTCCTCGCGGCGTTTGAGGAGCTTCTCGATCCTGACCTTGCGCAGCTGCCGCACGTGGCGTCGCAGCGTGTCGCCCAGCGCCGCCGCCGCCGCTTCAGGATCGGCGTGCGCCCCGCCCGGCGGCTCGCCAATGATCTCGTCGATGACCCCGAGCTCCAGCAGATCCTCGGCGGTGATCTTCAGCGCCTCGGCGGCACGCTCCCGCTGGCTCGCATCCTTCCAGAGGATGGCGGCGCAGCCCTCGGGAGAGATGACGGAGTACACCGAGTTCTCGAGCATCAGCACGCGGTCGGCGAGCCCGACGGCGAGCGCGCCGCCTGATCCTCCCTCACCGATCACGGCGGTGATGATCGGCGTGCGCAGGGTCGCCATCTCCACGAGATTACGCGCGATCGCCTCGGCCTGGCCTCGCTCTTCGGCGCCGAGCCCGGGGTAGGCGCCCGGCGTGTCCACCAGGGTGATGACGGGGGCGCGGAACTGCTCGGCCAGATGCATGAGGCGAAGCGCCTTGCGGTAACCTTCGGGGTGGGCCATCCCGAAGTTGCGGTACAGGTTCTCCTTGGTATCGCGGCCCTTCTGGTGCCCGATCACCATCACGCTCATCCCGTCGAGCCGCGCCCAGCCACCCACGATCGCAGGGTCGTCGCGGAACAGCCGGTCGCCGTGCAGCTCGACGAAATCGGTGAACACCGTGCTCAGGTAGTCGAGCGAGTACGGTCGCTTGGGGTGGCGGGCCACCTGGACGCGCTGCATCGGCGTCAGGTTCTTATAGATCTCGGTGCGGAGCTCGGCCAGCCGCTTCTCGAGCGGGGCGAGCTCCTTGGTGACGTCCACCGCCGTCTCGCTCGCCACGCGCTTCAACTCGTCGATCTGGCGCTCCAGCTCGAGCAACGGACGCTCGAACTCCAGCGTAGCGGTCGCCATCGTCAGGTCGTCCGGACCAGGTGCACGTGGTCGGGCCCGAGCAGGGCGCGCAGCGCCACGAGCAGATCGTCCTCCACCTCGACCCGCAGGGAACGGCTGCGAAGCCGCGTGGCACTGCCCCCGGGCGCAAGCCCGGGGACCGCGCCATCCCCGTTCTCCTGTTCGGCGATCCACTCGACCAACACCGGGGCGGGACCGGGGTGGGCCGCGCACAGGGCGGCGGCGGCGCGGGTCGCGTCGGCCGGCGGCGGCGCGCCGGGCGACCAGCGCAGCGCGATGCCGATCGCGCCGCTTGCCTTCAGCTCGTCGAGTGCCTGCGCGGTCTCCACGATGAACGGCGCCTGCTCTTCGTCCCGGTCGCGCGCGCTGTGGCTCCCCGCGAGCAGTAGCGCGCGGTCGGTACGGATCACCTCGTTCAGCTTGGCCCAGGCTTCTGGAAACACCAGCGCCTCCGCGGTGCCGTGAAAGTCCTCGAGCGTGAGTCGCGCGTATTCGGCGCCCGTCTTCTTGGAGATTTGCCGCTTCACCACCGTCACCACCGCGGCGACCCGCACTCGCTGGTCGCTCCACTGGCCCAGGGTCGCGGTCGTGCGGGTCCCGAAAAGCTCCACCTCCACGCGGTATCGCGCGAGGGGGTGGCCGGAGATGAAGAAGCCCAGTACGGCCTTTTCGCGTGTCAGGCGGTCGTGCTCGGACCACGGCGCGACCTCCGGGATGCGGGGGGGGGGATGCGGGGTCGCGGCGTGATCCCCGAACAGGGCCACCTGCCCCGCGTTGCGCTCCACCTGCCGCGCCTGCGCTTCGCCGAACGCGGCGTCGAGCGTCGCCACCAGCTGGGCGCGGTGCCCCCCGAGCGAGTCGCAGGCACCGGCGTCGATCAGGGCTTCGAGGACCCGCTTGTTGCAGAGGCGCAGGTCGATCCGGTCGCACAGATCCACGAGGGAGCGGTACGGCCCGCCCGCCGTCCGCCCGGCGAGGATGGACTCGATCGCGCCCGCGCCGACGTTCTTGATCGCGCCGAGGCCGAAGCGAAGCCGGCGGTCGCCGACCACCGTGAACTTGAACCCGGACTCGTTGACGTCCGGCGCCAGCACCTCGAGGCCGAGCTCGCGCGCTTCGTTGATATAACGCACGACGTTGTCGGTGTCGCCGATCTCGGACGACAACAGGGCCGACAGGAACTCGGGCGCGTAGTGCGCCTTGAGCCACGCGGTTTGATAGGACAGCACCGAGTACGCGACGGCGTGCGACTTGTTGAATCCGTAGCGGCCGAAGGTCTCGATCTGGGCCGCGATGTCCTCGATCCCCCGCCGCTCGTGCCCCAGGGCGACGGCCCGCTCGACAAAGCGCCCCAGCTCCTGCTGGATGAGCTCCTTGTCCTTCTTCCCGACCGCCTTGCGCAGCACGTCGGCCTCGGCGAGCGAGAAGCCGGCGAGCACGTTGGCGATGCGCATCACCTGCTCCTGATAGGTGATCACGCCGTAGGTGGGCTGGAGGATCTGCGCCAGCGCGGGGTGGGGGTAGCGCACCGGCTCCCGGCCGAGCTTGCGGTTGATGAACACGAGATGCATCCCGGTGTCGAGCGGGCCGGGGCGCATCAGCGCATTGGTCGCGACCAGATCGTCGAAGCGATCGCACTTCATGTTACGGAGACAGTCGGTGGCGAGCGCCGACTCGAACTGGAACACGCCGGCCGTGCGGCCCGAGCCGAGCAGTTGGTAGACCTGCGGGTCCTCGAGGTCCAACGCGTTCATGTCGAGGGTGACCCCGTGCCGCTCCGCGACCATCCCGACGGCGTCGTGGATCACCGTCAGGGTGCGGAGGCCGAGGACGTCGATCTTCAGCATCCCGACCTGCTCGAGCGCCACCATGTCGTACTGGGTGATGATCGCCTCCGCCTCCTGCGGCGCGAGGCAGACGGGGACGTAGTCGGTCAGCGGGCCGGGGGCGATCACCACGCCCGCGGCGTGCACCGAGGCGTGGCGCGCCAGCCCTTCGATCCGGGTCCCGAGGTCGAGGATCTTGCGCACCCGCTCGTCCTGGCGGGCGAGCTGGCGCAGCTCGGGGGACTTCTCGGATGCCTCCGCCAGCGTCAGCGAGATGCCGGGCCCGGCGGGGATCATTTTGGTAAAGCGGTCCACCTCACCCGGCTCGACCCGCAGCGTCCGCGCGACGTCGCGGAACGCGGCGCGCGCCTTCAGCGTCCCAAAGGTGATGATCTGTCCGACGGAGTCCCGGCCATACCGCTCTCGGATGTACTGGATGACCTCGCCGCGCCGCTCGAAGCAGAAGTCGAGATCGATGTCCGGCATCGAGATGCGCTCGGGATTCAGGAACCGCTCGAACAGCAGGTCGAACTTGAGGGGATCGATATCCGTGATGCCGAGCGCGTACGCGACCAGGGAGCCCGCCGCCGAGCCGCGCCCCGGGCCCACCGGAATGCCGCGGTCCTTCGCCGCCTTCACGATGTCGTAGACGATGAGGAAGTACCCGGCGTAGCCGGTGTGCGAGATCACCTGCAGCTCGTAGTCGAGCCGTTCGTGGACGGCCTGGGACAGGGGGTCCCCGTAGCGCGCCGCCGCCCCCGCCCGCGCCAGATGCACGAGCAGGTCGTTATCGGACGCGAACTCCGCCGGGCGCGGGTACTGCGGCAGGAAGTAGCGCTTCGCGAAGTCGAATTCGCACAGATTCGCCACGCGCTGGGTTTCCGCCACGACGTCCGGTTGGTCCGGGAACAGCGCCCGCATCTCCCGCTCGGACTTGACGTAGCTCTCCTGGCCGAAGAAGCGGAAGCGGTTGGGATCGTCCAGGTCCTTGCCTGTGCCGATCGCGAGCAGGACGTCGTGGGCCTCGGCGTCCTCTTTCCTTAGGTAGTGCGCGTCATTGGTGGCGAGCACTGGGAGGCCGAGCTCCCGCGCCAGCTGGAGCATGCCGGCGGTGACGGTCTTCTCGTACGCGAGGCCGTGGTCCTGCACCTCGAGCCAGAAGCCGTCCGGGCCGAACACGCCGGCGAAGTACTGGGCGCTCGCCTTCGCGGCCTCGTAGTTCCCCTGCCGGAGGTACAGCGCGATCTCGCCCGAGAGGCAGGCGGCGAGCCCGATCAGGCCACCCGAGTACCGCTCGAGCACTTCCCGGTCGATGCGCGGCCGGCGGTAAAAGCCCTCGAGGAATCCGATGGACGAGAGCTTGACGAGATGCTCGTAGCCGGTGCGGCTCCTGGCGAGCAGCACGAGATGGGAATACGGGCCCGGTGCGTCGGGAGGGGGACGCTCGCGCTTGTGCCGGTCCCCGAACGCGACGTAGGCCTCGAAGCCGAGGATGGGACGGATCTTGCGCGCCCGGGCCTCGGAGTAGAACTGCCACGCCCCGTGCAGGTTGCCGTGGTCGGTGATGGCGAGCGAGTCCATGCCCAACGCCTGGACCCGGTCGAGCAAGTCGGGGATCCGGTTGGCGCCGTCGAGGAGAGAGTACTCGCTGTGCGTGTGGAGGTGAACGAACGCCATACGGCTTGGGGGAAGATATCGGCGCTCCAGCGCATTGTCAAAAGCGGGTTGTCGCCGGATATTTTGCGGCCCATGCGCTCCATGCGCTCAATCGCGACGCTGTTCGCACTGGGCCTGATGATGGCCTTCCTTCATCGCGTGACCGCGGGCGGTCCGCTCGAAGCCCGCGCGACCCTGGCGCTCGGCTTCCTCCTGCTCGCCGCATACGTCGGCGGCGAAGTCGCGCGGCGCGCGCGGCTGCCGCGACTCACGGGTTATCTGCTGATCGGTTTCGCCGTTGGGCCGGCGTGGCTCGGCCTGGTGCGGCGCGAGGAAGTCGACGCCCTTCGGTTCATCGGCGATTGTGCCGTGGCGCTGATCGGGCTCGCCGCGGGTTCGGAGCTCACCCTCGATGCGCTGCGCCAGAGTCGGCTGGCCCTCGCGCGCGTCGCGAGCGGCGCGATCGGGTTTCCCTTCTTCATCGTTTCTCTCGTAATGCTCTCGGTTGGCCCGTGGTTCCCGCTCACCCGGCATCAGCCGGTGGGCGACGCGGTGGTCGTGGCGCTCGTGCTCGGCACGCTGGCCGCGGCCTCGTCGCCCGTCGTCACGATGGCGATGATGAGCGAGCTCGACGCGCGCGGACCGGTGGCGCGTACGCTGCTGGGCGTTACGGTGGTGCAGGACATCGCGGTCGCCATCCTCTTCACCCTGGTGCTCGTCTTCGGCCGGGCGTTCACCAGCGCCGGCGCCCTGAACGTCGCGGTTGCGGGCACGGCCATCCTGCAGCTCGTTGGCTCGGCCGCCGCGGGAGCGCTCCTGGGGTTCGCGCTCGGCCGGTACCTGAGTCTGGTGCAGCGGGACACGGTGCTGTTCCTGGTGGTGACGGCCTTCGTCGCCGCGGAGGTGGCCCGGCTCATGCAGCTCGAGACCCTGATCATCGCGCTCGCGGCCGGGTTCTATCTCGAGAACTTCGCGCCCGCCGAGGGCGAGCGGCTGCGTCGCGAGCTGAAACGAGGATCGCTGCCGGTGTATGTGGCGTTCTTCGCCCTGACGGGTGCTGGGCTGCGGGTGGGGGTGCTGGCGGATCTGTGGCCGTGGATCCTGTTGCTCGTCGGCCTTCGCCTCGTGAGCCTGCGCTACGGCCTGCTGTGGGCGGGACGGCATCCGAGTGTGACGCCCGCCATGGCGCGGGACGGTTGGCTCGGGCTTATATCGCAGGCCGGGATGGCCTTGGGGCTCGCACAGCTCGCCCGGCGGGCGTTCCCGGAATGGGGGGTCTCCCTTGAGACCCTGATCGTGGCGATGATTGGTGTTCACGAGGTGGCGGGGCCCATCTGCTTCCGCATGGCGCTGGTGCGCGCCGGAGAAGTCACGGAGGAAAGACGCGATGCCGAGACGCCTGTGGATGGTGGGCCTGTCGTCGCTGCTCGCGACGGCCTGTAGCTCGAGTCCGGGGACCCAGCCGCCGCTGGCGCCGTGCACGGCGACCAGCGGTGGGCAGGTGTCCCTGGGAATCGCCGCGTACAGCGTCATCGACCCGACCCAGACGGCGGGCTGCGCCGTCTTCCCGGCGAACCCGGCGGGAACCACGATCGAGTATCTCGTGGTGCCCCAATCGGCGAGCAGCATCCCGGACGATTCGCAGGCGTTCAAGCTGGGGGGCAACCCGCTCGCCGCACCGCCGGCGCCGGGCGCCCCGCTGGCCGGTCGGAGCGTCGCGCAGCAGTTCGATCTCCGGTTGCGCCTCGCCGAGCGGGAGTTCGCAGCGCAGCTGCCGCGGCCGCTCCTGGCGCCACCCCGGGCGCCCGCACTCGTGACGCCGGTGGATTCTGGCCACGTCCGCACGTTCAAGGTGTGTAACACGCTGAGCTGTGACCCGCGCAAGCCGACCACGCTCTCGACCGTGACGGCCACCGCGCTCAAGGTGGGAACCCACATCGCGATCTTCGTCGACAACGCGGCTCCCCAGCCCGGCCTGACGGACTCCGACCTGAACAACCTCCGGACCGTGTTCGACACGCGGCTGTACGAGACGGACACGCTGGCGTTCGGCGGCGAATCGGACATCGACAACAACGGCATGGTGATCGTGCTCATGACGGGGAAGGTGAACGCGCTCGTCACGAGCGCGCAATGCAGCAGCCCCACGGGTGGCTATGTAGCCGGATTTTTCTTCGGTGCCGACCTGATCACGACGCCGCCGTTCGCGACCGGGAACGCCGGCGAGATCTTTTATTCAATTGTCCCCGATCCCTCCGGTACGCTTAGTTGCCAGCACAGCGTCTCGGCCGTGACGCAGCTCGTGCCGGTGACGTTTGTGCACGAGTTCCAGCACATGATCAGCTTCAACCAGCACTTCCTCGTGCGGAGCAACTTCCCGGAGGATCTCTGGCTGAACGAGGGGTTGTCACACTACGCGGAGGAGAACGGCGGGCGCACGTTCCTGCCGGACACGGCCACGTTCTGCCGCTACGCATTCGGGGATCTCTACAACTCGGCGCAGTACTTCACCGCGCCCCAGAACTACTTCCTGGTGGACACGGCTGGTATTGGGGGCCTCGCGAACCGCGGTGCGTACTGGCTGTTCGTACGGTACTTGGTGGATCAGGTTGGCGCGACGCTCGGGTCGGCCGACTCGGTGACGCGGCGACTGGACGGGACGGCGCTCATCGGCGCCGCAAACGTGACCAACGCCACGGGCGGCACGGCGTTCCCGACCGTCCTCGCGCGCTGGGCGCTCGCGAACTACGTCTCCGATCTGCCCGGCTTCACCGCGCCTCCCGAGCTGCAGTACGTGACGTGGAAGTTCCGCTCGGACTATCAAACGATGAAGACCGCGTGCGGAGCCTTCTTCCCTACCGGCAACCTGCCGAGTCAGTTCCCGCTCACGCCGTCCGTGGTTGACGGTAGTGCGGCGCTCGCCGGCATGTTGCGCGCGGGGTCGGGCAGCTACTACCGGCTGCAGCAGGGGGCGAGCGCGCCCGGGTTCACGCTGCTGTTTTCCAATAGTGCAGGTGGCGCGCTCCGCACGACACTGGTTCCGCGGCTGAATGTGATTCGACTTCAGTAATGAAAGGGCGTCACGGTGTCTCGCGACGCGTATGCGTGACGCTTCTCTGCGACGCATTCCTGGCGTCGGGACTCGCCGCCCAAAGCGGATCCGTGCTCGCGTTGACCCCCGGCTCCGCGCGCGCGGCCGGCATGGGCGGCGCGGGCGCGGCGATCGTCGGCGACGCCGGCGCCATCTTCGCCAACCCCGCGGGCCTCGCCACCGTGCACCACCTGGCCATCGAAGGCTCATACGAGTCGTACCCGTCCGGGGCGACCCTCTCCACTGGAGCGCTGGCGCTGCGCGTCGGTCGATTCACGTGGGGGGCCGGCGCCGCGGCATTGGGTCCGAGCTACACCTCGGCCGATCTGCTCGGTGCCTCCTCCCTCGTGCTCCGCTCGGGAATGGTGGCGCTCGGCGCGACCGCCAAGTACGCGCGTGAGACGCTCGGCGGCGCCCGGGTCGACGCCTGGGCCGGAGATGTCGGCCTCGCCATTGCGATCTTCGATTTGGCGGCACTGGGCGTGAGCGTCCAGAACATCGGAGGCGACTTCGGTCCGGCGGCCGGGGGGGTACACCTTGCACAACGCAAGCGCGCGGGGTTCACGCTCAATTACGTCGATCCTCAGGGCACGCTGCGGCTCCTCACCACCCTCGAGGGCCAGTGGCCGTCGGGAGGAAGCGCCTTCGTCGTGCTGGGTATGGAGGGCGGCGTGGTGGCACGCGGCATGGGGGTCCTCGGCCGGATCGGATACGTCGGCCACTCAGGCGGGACGAGCGCGGCGCCGTTCACCGCGGGTGCGAGCCTGGAGCTCGGTCACCTGCATCTCGATTACGCGTTCCGGGCGGACGACGCGCTCGGCGCGAGACACCGCATGGGGCTGCGATGGATGCCGTGATCGAGCGCCGCCCCCCGAACTGGGGCCGGGTCGCGCGGCGCCTGCTGGCATGGGTGCTGATCGGCATTCCCGTCCTGCTCGCGGTCGCGCTGGTGGCGAGTGCCGACGCGCGCTACCTCGCGCGCGCCGGCGTCGAGGAGGCGGGGATCCTCCTCAAGCGGCGGGCGATCGCGAAGCTCGTCGCCGATCCGAAAACCGACCCGGCGCTACGCCAGCGCCTGCAGCTCGTGCTCGCGGCCCGCGCGTATGCGGCGGATTCGCTGGGTCTGCTCGTCGGCGAGACGTACACGAGCTACGTGAACGTCGGGCGGGACACGCTCCTCCTCGTGCTCTCCGCGTCCCGCCGTGACCGGTTGCGCGAGCACGTCTGGCGTTTCCCGATCGTCGGCGCCGTGCCCTACAAGGGGTTTTTCGACTTCACCGCGGCGCGCCGCGCCGCCGCGGACCTGGAGCGCGACGGGCTCGACACCTACCTCCGTCCAGCCGGCGCGTTTTCGACCCTCGGCTATTTCTCGGACCCGCTCCTTTCGACCGTCATGGAGCGCGACACGATGGAGCTCGTCGCCACGGTCATCCACGAGCTGGCCCACAACACGCTATATCTGAAGAGCCAGACGCCGTTCAACGAGAGCTTCGCCAGCTTCGTGGGCTACCGCGGCGCCCAGGCGTTTTTCCGCTCGCGCGGCGACACGCTCGACGCGAAGCGCGCCGCCGCGCGCTGGCGGGACGAGCGTATTCTCGACCAGCTCTACGCGGAGCTCGCCCGCCGCCTCGACTCGGCATACGCGGAGGGACCGGCCGGGGCGGCGCTCGAACGGGCACGTGCCACCCTGTTCGCGTGGGCGCGGGCGCAACTCACGGGTCCGGTGGGGCAATCCCTCGAGACGTACGATTGGCGCTGGTTCGCCCGGGCGCCGCTCAACAATGCGGTGGTGATCGCCCAGCGCCTGTATCGGATGAACCTGAACCTGTTCGAGGAGGTGTACGTCCATTCGAAGGCGGACTTGAAGGAAACCATCCGCGCGATTCAGGTCCGCGTGTTCACCCTGCCGGGGCAGGATCCGTATGAGGCGTTGTATTCGAGGGGCGGGGGATGACGGCCGCGTTCAGTTGCCTCGGAGGCGCTCCGCCTCCGCCACGCGCTGCAGCGCAATCGCATACGCCGCGGTACGGAACGTCACCCCCTTCTGCTTCGCCAGATCGCGCACCCCGACGTAGGCTTTCGTGATGGTCGCCTGAAGCTCGCGATTCACCTGCTCGTGGGTCCAGCGGTACTGCTGGAGATTCTGCGCCCATTCATAGTAGCTGACGGTCACGCCGCCGGCGTTCGCGAGAAAATCGGGGATCACGGAGATGCCGCGCTCTTCGAGGATGAGGTCGGCCGTCGGCGTGGTGGGCTCGTTCGCGCCTTCCACCACGACCTTGCAGTCGATGGTTCGAGCATTGGCTTCCTTCGTGATGACGCCGCCGAGCGCGGCGGGGACCAGCCAGTCACAGGGAATGGTCCAGAGCTGCTCATTGCTGATCGCCTTGCCGGCTTTCCATTCCGACACCGGTTTCCGCCCCGCGGTGTGGGCCAGCAGCCCCGGGATGTCGAGACCGTCTTCGTTCACGACCCCGCCGGAAACGTCGGAGACGGCGATGACCTTCGCCCCGGCCTCGGCATGCAACAACCGCGCGAGGTGCCCCCCGACGTTACCGAACCCTTGGATGACGACGCGGCTGCCTTTGAGCGGGATGCCGAAGTCGCGCGAGTACTCCATCATCACGTACATGACGCCCCGACCGGTGGCCTCCTCGCGCCCGAGTGAGCCGCCCAGTGAGATCGGCTTCCCGGTCACGGCCGCGGGCGTGTAGCCGTGGCGGCTCGAGTATTCGTCGAGGATCCAGGCCATGACCTGCGCGTTGGTGGCGACGTCGGGCGCGGGGATATCCCGGTAGGGGCCGAGTACGATGGAAATGCGCTGCGTGAAGCGGCGGGTGAGGCGCTCCAGCTCGAGCTTCGAGAGTTGCTTCGGATCCACCGCCACGCCGCCTTTCGCGCCGCCGAACGGGATGTCCATGAGCGCGGTTTTCCAGGTCATGATGGTCGCGAGGCCCAGCACCTCGTCGTGGTCCGCGTCCGGGTGGTAGCGGATGCCGCCCTTACAGGGACCGCGCGCTCCGTTGTGCTGGATGCGGTAGCCGGTGAACACCTCGATCCGCCCGTCGTCCATACGCACCGGGACTTCCACCTGGACCTCGCGGAACGGCCGCTGGAGAATGCGCCGCATGTAGTCATCGAGGTTGATCAGGTTGGCGGCGCGCTCGAACTGGCTGTCGACGATCGACTTTCCCGTCATCGTGCGCGAGGGTCGGCCGGTGGCGGTCAACGAGCCTCCGTGGGGATCAGGCAGTCTTGAGGCGGCGACCGGCCAAGCGGCCGGCCGGATGCTGTGCTTCGGACAGCGCGTGGGCGACGTTCGGCTGCCGCATCTGTCGCCCCGCGGCGTCGGCGAGCACGCCGATCACGTCGGCGCCCGTGGCAGCTGGCTCGGGAAGGTGCTCGAGCACGAACACCAGCCCGCTCGCGTGCTCCGCCACGGCGGTCGTCAGAGTGGACCAGCCGGCGTCCGCGGGTTGGGGGCTCTGGGCCACCACCAACGGGCAGGCGGCTGGATCGAACCCGGTGCGTGTGACGAGCGGTGCTCCCAGCGCGTCCGCCATGGTGCGCCACACCGGTAGGGCGGTCCCGAGCGCGACGATCTGACCGAACCGCCACCGGGAATCCCGCGTGAGGTCGACGAAGGCAGCGGCGAGACTCGCATCGTCGGGGACCGCCGTGGCCTCGTCGGAGGCGAGCACGACGGTGCCGGTCTCCGCGAACCAGCGCTCGGCGGGAGTCAGCGCGTCGGGCCGGCGCGGGGCGTAAAACCCGTAGCGTTGGGTGGCGGCGATCTCCCGCTCCGCCGCGGCGCGCTGCTCCGGATGCTCGGCCGCTTGAGCGGCCCCCTCGTACGCCACTTCCGCCGCCTGGTAGCGTCCGGCGTCGCGCAGAATCCGTCCGCGCAGCCGCAGCGTCTCGGTGTGGGGTTCGAGGCCGAACGCCCGGTCGAGCGCGAGCAGAGCGCGGTTCCGGTCGCCCAGCCGGAACGCCGCGTAGCCCAGCTCGTGCCACACCAGCGCGAGGTCCGGATCGAACTCGAGCGCCTGCTCCAGCGTGGCGAGGGCTTCCCGATAGCGCGTGAGCTCGATGAGCGCCGCCCCCTTGAGCGCGAGCGAGAACGCCGAATCGCCGAACTGGGCCCGTGCGGCCTCGGCCAGCCGCAGCGCGTCCTCGGTCCGCCCCTGACGGCGCAGTAGCTCGAAGCACTCGGCCCAGCCGGGTTTCAGATCGGGATGCTCCGCCAGCAGCTCGCGGTACGCCTTTTCGGCATCGGCGACGCGCCCTTCGCGGACCAGATAGCGGGCGCGCGCCATCGCGCGCTCGCTCGGCGCGTCCGGGAACAACTCGTATGACGCGGTCGTCCGCATGGCGCGAATATACCCGCCGCCCGGTCGCTGGCTAGCCGCGCATCCTGAGACGTCTGGACGTCCGGC
>Ga0137410_10001166_pt1 | contig 18094 bp, 11 predicted proteins | sample CZODoug1_16funga_FD_108878 | JGI IMG/M metagenome (GOLD analysis project Ga0137410, IMG submission 108878) | Vadose zone soil fungal communities from Angelo Coast Range Reserve, California, USA - CZODoug1_16fungal (Illumina Assembly) | ecosystem: Environmental > Terrestrial > Soil > Vadose zone... | reverse complement strand
ATTAAGCTCCCCGGCGGCGATCCCGCGGGCATCACAATCGAGCCGTCAGGAAAAAGATTGTACGTCACTATGGGAGATATTGTGGGAGGTGACAGCCATGTTGCGGTCGTTGATCTCGAAAAACGCGCCGTGGTCGCCCAGTGGCCAATTACCGGAGGCCCGGTGCCCCATACTGCGGGTCTGGATGCGGCCCATCATCGCCTGTTTGTCGGCAGCCGGACGATAGCCCACACCGGCAATATTGGAGGCGGACACCAGCATGAACCGGGGAAGCTAGTTGTCATGGATACAGAGACGGGGAAAGTGGTTCAAGTGCTGGACAGCGTGGGCGGCGCAGACGACCTCCAATATGACGCGGCTACCGGGCGCATTTACTTCGTAGGGACGACTGGCACTGTTGCTGTTTTTAAGGAGATGGACCCGGATCACTTCCAGCTTCTCGGAAAAGTTCCGACCGGGGCAATCTCTAAGACAGGGCTCTGGGTGCCTGAACTGAAGCGGTTCTACTCGGCTGTCCCGAGGCACTACATTCTCACTGCCCGCCATGGGACACAGGACCTACAGGCCGACCTGCTAAAGGAATTGAACATCGCGCAGGGTGTGACGGCGCGCGAAAAGAAGTCCGGCTGGCAAACCTCGATGCTTTCTGACTTGGTAATCGAGGAAGCCCATCTCATGGTTTTTGATTACTTACCTTAAGCTGTGCACGGAATGATTGCAGAGTAGAGGGCGAGATCATGAGCGAAACCGCCAAGCCCGCGCCGGGCCACCCGCGCGTTGGGATAACTGAGATCGAGGGGTTCGTCACGCGGGCGCTGGCGTCCGCCGGGATTCCCCCGGAGGATGCCATTCAGGTGGCTGCTCTGATGGCCGAAGCCGACGCGCGTGGCGGGGATGCGCACGGCGTGTTCCGGCTGCCGCAGTACGTGAAGCAGATCCAAAGCGGGGGAATCAATGCGCGGCCCAACATTCGGATATTGAGCGACAGAGCTGGTTCGGCACTCGTGGACGGCGACAACGCCCTGGGGCATCTGGTTATGAAACGAGCCGCGGAACTGGCTATCGAGAAAGCCCGCCAGTGCGGTATCGGTTGGGTAGGGACGCGGCGCAGCAATCATGCGGGCCCGGCGCAACTTTACGCGCGGATGCCCGCGGCGCAGGACATGATCGGATTGTACTTCTGCGTGGGTAATGCCAATCTTCTACCCCCATGGGGCGGCACAGAGGTGCTGCTCAGCACTAATCCCATTGCCATCGCCGTGCCTGGTTGGCAGCATCCGTCGATCGTGCTTGATATGGCTACGACGAACACCGCTTTTGGCAAGATCCGGCTCAAGGCGCAGCGCAATGAGCCGATGCCGGAAGGCTGGATGATCGACCGGCAAGGTCAGCCCTTGACCGATCCAAAGCGCGCGAGCGAAGGCTTCCTGGTCCCCATTGGCGGCCCGAAAGGGTATGGACTGGCGCTGATGGTTGGTTTGCTGGCCGGAACATTGAACGGAGCCGCGTTTGGCCGGGACGTGGTCGACTACACCGTGGACTCCAAAACCGCAAGCAACACCGGGCAGGCCATTGTAGCGGTGGATATCGCGACGTTCGCGGACCTGCAGGCCTTCAAGCAGAAAGTCGACGAGGTGTGGGAGGTTATGAAGTCGTCCCCGACGCTACCGGGCGTCGATGAAGTCCGGCTGCCTGGAGAGCGCTCGGCGCGGCTTTACCAAGAGCGGATGACCCATGGCGTTCCGCTGGGCGCCGAATTGCGCAAGGTTCTCGATGAACTCGCTGATCGCCTGGGCATTCAGCGATTGCGGTAGAAGACGCTTGCAGCTAACACTGCTAATTCAGGAGATCATTGATCATGCCGAACCATGATGTGACCGGTGTGCGCCCCGTCGATATTCACGCGCATTTTTTCCCACAAGCCTATCTCGACGTGCTCGCGGAAGATGGGCCGCGCTTCAATGTGGAATATCGCGCGGAGCAGGAAGGTTTTTACATCAAAACGGAGACGCGCTTTCAGGGGCCGCTTCCCTACCGGGTCGTCGACTTGAAGAAGCGGATCGCGGATATGGACGCGCAGGGCACCGCCGTGCAGGCGATGTCGCTCACCGGACCAATGGCGTATTGGGGCGACGGAGAAGTCTCTCACAAACTGACGCGCGCATGGAACGATGCGGCCAGCGCCGCGCACGAGCAATATCCGACGCGGCTGGTCGCACTGCTGACGCTTCCCATGCTCTTCCCGGATCGCGCCATCGATGAACTGAATCGCGCCAGCAAATTGCCGGGAATACGGGGCGTCTACATGGGCACGAACATCAACCATCGCGATCTCGACGATCCGCTGTTTGAGCCGATTTTTGCCCGCATCGAGGCGCTGGACCTTCCCATTTTCCTGCACCCGCTGCAGGTGGTTGGCGGACAGCGCACCGCGCCGTTCTATCTCTCGAACATGCTGAGCTTCCCTTTCGACACCGCCATCGCCGCCTGCCACCTTATTTTCGGCGGCGTGCTGGACCGGCACCCGAAGCTTCACTTCAGCCTGCCACACGGCGGCGGCGTGTTGCTGATGCTGATGGGACGCATCGATCACGGTTCGACGGTGCGGCCGGAAATCGAAAAGTTGCGGTTGCCACGGCCTCCTAGCAAATATTTGCAGCGGTTCACGTTCGACACTGTGGTGCACTCGAAATCCGTCATGGAGTTCGTGATCGGCGAGGTGGGCGCCGAGCGCATCATGATCGGGAGCGACTACTGCTTCGACATGGGGTACGAAAGCCCGGTGCATTTCCTGGATCAGATAAATATGACGAGCGTGCAGCGAAAGATGATCTTAGGCGACAACGCCGCACGAATCCTCAAGCTCTGACCAAACAACAGGCATTAGCGGCTTCATCACAATTAATATTGCTTCTGCGCTATGTTTCCAGACGCCGTTTAGCGTCATCCACTTTCTTCCGCCGCCAGATTCTTTCGCAGAGTGTCGCGGTCGAGCTCGTTTTCCCAACGGGCCACGACGAGGGTGGCAACCGCATTGCCGGTCATATTAACAACAGCGCGGCACATGCTGAGGAAACGATCGATGCCGAGAATCAGCGCCATTCCGGCAACGGGTATGGTTGGAATCACCATCATGGTGGCGACGAGCGCGATAAAGGCGGCTCCTTGCACGCCGCTCGCGCCTTTGGAGGTGAGCACCGCGACGCCCAGGATCGTGAATTGCTGGGTAAGCGTTAGATGGGTGTTGGTCGCCTGAGCCACGAATAAGGCGGCAAGAGTCATGTAAAGGCTCGTGCCGTCGGCATTGAAGGTGTAACCGGTGGGGACAACCAGGCCGACGAGGGCTTTGGAGCAGCCGAGTTTTTCGAGCTTGGCCATTAGCAAGGGCAACGCGGGCTCCGAGGAACTCGTGGCCAGCACGAGGAGAATTTCATCGCGAAGAAACCAGAGGAAGCGCAGGATTCCGAAGCCTGCTATGCGAGCGATGCTCCCCAGCACGAGGATGACGAAGAGGATCGATGTAATGTAGAGCGTGGCCATCAATTTGACGAGAGGACCCAAGGAAGCCAAACCGTATTTGCCGATGGTGAAGGCCATGGCGCCAAAAGCCCCGATGGGGGCGAAGCGCATCAAGATGGCGACCACGCCAAAGACGACGCGGGTCAGGGCGTCCAAAAGATCGACGAGCGGTTTGCAGCGCGGGCCGGCGAGCGACAAAGCGAAGCCGAACAGAAGAGAGACGAACAGCACTTGCAAGATGTCTCCCCGCGTGAACGCATCGACAATGGTGTTCGGAATGATGTGGACGAGGAACTCCGTAACACTTTGGGTCTTGGCCTGGCCGGCATATTCGGCCACGGCCTTAGTGTCCAGCGTGGCGGGATCGATGTTAAAACCGCTGCCGGGACGCACCACATTGCCCACAACGAGTCCGATGAGCAGGGCAAGCGTCGAGACTGCCTCGAAATACAGGAGGGCTTTGCCGCCGACGCGGCCGACTTTCTTCATGTCCTCCATGCCGGCAATGCCGGTAACTAAGGTACAGAAGATGACCAAGGTGATGATCATGGTGATCAAACGGATAAAGGCATCGCCGAGCGGTTTCATGGCCACGGCGCTAGCGGGGCTGACATAACCGAGGATGATGGCAATGGCGACGCCGAGCAGCACTTGGAAGGAGAGGCCCATGTAGAAGGGCCTTTTGCGCGGAGGTGAATTTGTTTCAGGGGCGGTGACGGCCGGGAGAGGCATCGCTTGGGCTAGCTCCTTTGACGTACGGGGCGGCGCAGCATTGAAAGTGCGAGAACTGAGGTTATGCTACGAGTAGGCTGGATACCTGAATTCAGCATTAATTTATCTTAATCGCAACTTGTTTTCACACGCCGCCAAAAATATCGGCTAAGTCTCCGCCAACACTTTCATTACGCGGAACAATTCGTTTTTGGCCTCAAAGCCGCAGCATCATGGCGCCGGCAATGCAGGCGTGGAAACTGGTGGCTTTCGCAGGTGCGTTGCCTGCTCAAATCCGAAGGCGAGCTTTATCAATTCGGGCTCGGCCCACGCGCGGCCGAGAAGCTCCATCCCCACCGGCACCCCGATAGGAGCATCTGCCGTCGGCGTAGAAAAGCCGGCGGGCACTTCGATGGCCGGGAAGCCCGCCAGAGCAGCGATAACGCCGTTGCGGTCTTTCTGAAACGTCGCCCCAATGGGAAGGACCAAACATTTTTGATGGGGATACACCAGCGCATCCAGTTGATTTTTCGCCATTAGGTTGGCTACTTCAATCCTGATTTCCTCCATTCTTATCCGGCGATCTTTATAGTCCGCGGAATTGGGGCCATCTTCATAACTCTGCGCCGTGGCGAAGAATTTCTCCAGTGTCGGCTTGTGGTACTGGCCGGAAGCAATGATTTCCGCGAGCGAATGCACAGACACGTGCGAACCCTGCTGCTGTAAATAGCGGTTTAGCGCCGTCTTGAACTCCGGCTCGTTCAGGCGAAATTTCGCGGTCAACGTGTCCGTGTCGAGGGCCGCGTCTTCGAGGCGGACAATCACTGCGCCTTGTTCCTTTAGCGCTTCAATAGCTTTGGCCATAACCGCGTTCACTTCTTCGTATTCCGGTCCGCTACCAAATAAGTTCGTAAGCACGCCAAGGCGAGCTCCCTTCAACCCATTTTGGAGGAACGCCGTGTAGGTTTCCGGAATATTGCCGACACTAAAAGCAGTCACAGGATCATTCGGATCGTATCCAACCATAACGTCCAATAATCTTGCGGTGTCGGCGACATTGCGGGTCATGGGGCCAATAGTGTCCTGGGTAAAAGACACCGGCACAATACCGTCCCGGCTGATTAAGCCGCGAGTTGGCCGGAGTCCTACCAGACTGTTCGCGGAAGAAGGGGAACGGATGGAGCCGCCGGTATCCGACCCGGTGCCCGCAGCTGCGAAGTTCGCCGCGACAGCAGCGCCCGTCCCGCCGGAAGAGCCGCCTGGTGTTCTGGTGAGGTCATACGGATTTTTCACCTGTCCGCCCAGCGAACTTACGGAGATGCCGCCGCTGGCAAATTCTTGCAAGTTGGCCTTGCCAAGAATGAGCGCACCGGCTTCGCGAAGCCGTTTGACAGCGAAAGCGTCCTTTTCAGGCTGGGCACCTTTAAGTGTGAGGGCGCCCGCGGTTGTAGGCATGTCCGCAGTGTCAAAATTATCTTTTAGAACGATGGGGATGCAGCCGAGCGATTTTAATTTGTGGGTGCGCCGAAAGTCCTGATCCAAAGCATCGGCCTGTTCGAGGCTTGCCGGGTTGATGTACAGCATGGACTTGATCGCGGGACCTTGCTGGTCGTAAGCGCGGATGCGATCTAGATATTGCTGGACCAGGTTGTGGCACGTCAGGGTACCCGCTTGCATCGCTTTGTGAATGTCAGCGATGGAAGTTTCCATCAAATGGAAGGAGCGATCAGGCGCGCAGTCAGCGAGCGGCACGAGCAAAAAAGGAACCACGAGTGCGGTTTTTTTTGCGCGCATGAATTTTAGTCCGATTCCCCATGACCGCATCAGGCCCTCTCTACACGGGTTAAAACGGATTTTGACTGAAATTCGCGCGGCTCGCCGGACGAAGTGCTCAACACTATTCGAAAGAAAGGGAGGTTGACGCGATGGAGAATTTTTCTCACAAAATTGGGGACTGCAGAGGCGGCATACGGCCGCCCCTGCCTCACGATGATTTTTCTAGCGCCCATAAATCAGTACGCGAAACGTTCCAGGAATCGCCTTTCGCTCCGGATGAGGATTCTTCTTCGTTGGAGCAGGAGCCGGACCAAAATCCGCGGTGGCCAGAAAAAGGTTGTGCGTCTTTGGATCGAGACCCATTGTTTTGGCGCCAAACTCGGTATTGACCGTTTCGACTTCCGTGAGCTTGTCAGGTGAATCCTCATGAAAAATGTGGAGCTTGCCCACGCGGGTGGAGACAAACAACAGTCCTGCCTCCGGATCGAAGACGTTAGCGTCCACACCGGAGCTGATGGGCAACGACTGGACGATCTTGCCGTTGTCCGCATCCATCATGACGAGAAATTGCGGCTTGCGGCCGCTGGAAAATAGCCTCCGGTGCTCACGGTCCATTTCCATCGCCACGGGCGTTCCGGCAGGTGCTACGGGCCAACGAGCTTTGACTGTTAGTGTGTGTGTGTCGACGACGGCGACGTCATTTTTCTCTTCGTTGTTGTCGTAAAGGGTGCCCTTACCGTCGGCAACGGGCTGTTCTACCGCGCCGCCCATGTCGATGACTTTCACTACGGTTTCCTTGACCGGATCTATAACCGTGGAATTCTTGCTGTCGCCATTAAAGGTAAAGATAAGCTTGGACGCGGGATCGTAGGTAATGGAGTCCGTGTCCGGGGAGCTTTTGATTTGTCCCGTGATCTTCAGGGTCTTAAGATCGAATACCGCCACGGTTTCGGCATCGCCATCCGTAATAAATCCTTTCCCAAGCTCCGGAAGCACGACGACACCATGGCAGCGCTTCAAGCCGGAAATGGTGCCCACTACGGAGAAGTTATCGGCGTCGAGCACTTTGACCTCGGCACCGTGCGAGAGATAGACGCGCCGCGCAGCGGAGTCCACGGTGACGTAGTCGAAATATTCGCCGCCACCCGGTGCCGCGCCCAAAGAGACTTTCTTAATCAGGTGATAACCCGGACCCGGCGGGCTTGCCAGAGCAACGGTCCCAAGCAATGCGAAGGCAACAAGCGGCAAAGACAGCAAGAAGTTCTTCATCCTAGCTCCTCGATTTAGTGATTATATTTTGGTCCAGCGAATTCGATTCTATACAATGTTGCTCTACTGAACTAATAGCATCTCGACGCGCAAGCGCACTGCCGATTGTACAGGACAGCATCACGAACGCTTCGGCTACCAAATGACTTTCAAGCCAAATTGAATCTGCCGCGATGAGGTAGTTGTGGAATTTATCGCACCCGCTCCGCTCCCCACCGGCGATCCGTCTTGTGCGAAGAGCGCATTGTGTTTGACGGGTGATTGAAAGTTGGGGTGGTTCAGGATGTTAAAGAACTCAGCCCGGAACTGAATGTTGAAGGTTTCCGAGATTCTTGGCATGTAATTGTTCTTGAATGCTGAGAAATCGACGTTGAGCAGGCCCGGCCCGACCACGGTGTTCCGCCCGGCATTGCCAAATAGGTTCATGCAGGTACCAGGAACCGAGTTGCCTTTCCCATCGAGAGCAAGTTGGCACGACGCGGCGAACGAAGCGGGTACAAGCGGAACGCTGAAGCAGCTTGTGTTGATGTAGCCATTGACATTGCCGGGATTGACGGGGTTATTGCATCCGGGTCCTGCCACGCGCGAGGCGAAAGCAAACGGATCAGTGCTGTTTTGACCGAGCGGATCCCCCCCGATAAGGACCGTAAAGGGGGAGCCCGTACTGGCGACAATGACTCCACCGAATTCCCAGCCGCCGAGGGTGCGCTCCGTGACCGCTCCCCCAAACTTTGGCGTGGGAGGCTGCCAAAGGTAGTTCACCACAAAGTTTTGGGTTATGTTGAAGTCACATACGCCACGCCTGCCTCCGCGGTTAAAGAACATCAGGCTTGAGAGTGAATTCGCGTAGGGGTCGCCCAGCATGCCACCGGAACCCCGGTCAAGACATTTGCTCCAGGTATAGCTGCCCTGAGCCTGAAACCCGTGGCTCATCCTTTTTGCGAGCCCCGCCTGAAGGCCATGATAGGAGGAGGTGTTATCCCACCAGATCGCGCGAATGCGACCCACATTCGGGTTGAGCACGGGCCAGGCACAGGGAGGTGCTGTTCCATCCGCGCAATTTCCGCCCGTGCCCGTCGCAACAGGATCCGTATGGGGAATCGGCCAGAGGTAACCTAGCGAGCTCAAGGTTGGAAGGACCATATTGCTGTCATCCGTGCTGAAAGGGGAGTGGACAGCGCGCGAGCCCACGTAGGCGATCGCCGCCGTTAAGCTTGAGGCGATTTCACGCTGGATATTGAGGTTCCAATTCATGGCGTAATTGCGGTGTGGATTCTGCTCAACTAAGCGGACTCCCACAGTTTTGAAGTCGACGGGATCGGTGGCGAGCTTCAACGCTCCCGTTGGGAACGAGCCTTGAGGTAAGTTGGAGATAGCTTTTTGCAGCTGGTACGGGAGGACACCGGTGCTCCCGTGGGTGTACTCCCAGGGAAGCGGCAGCACATCAAAGATTCCAAAGCCGCCACGGACGGCAGTCTTGCCATCGCGAAATGGGTCCCACGCGAAACCGACCCGCGGCTCGAAGTTGTGAAGTGTTTGGTTCGACGCCCAGAGGGTCTTAACCGGCGTCTCGAGCGGGCTGGTGAGGCTTGTCAAGACGGCGAACGTGTTCTGGGCGTCGGTCGGCAGCGTCACCGGCTCATAACGCACGCCAAAGTTCAGCGTAAGGTTCGAGCGCCAACGCCAATCGTCTTGAATGTAGGCTCCGAACAGGATCTGCCGCACGTTAATTGGCCGAGTGGTTGTTGGATCGTCAATCTGGAGGCTGCGGGGCTGGTTCTGGAGAAAGGCGGCCAGAGTGGGGAACTTGAAGCTTCCATTTGGCGGGACTCCCCCCGAGAACTCATCGTTCTGCATGCGCTCCACGGCAAACCCGAATTTCAAGGAATGGGTGCCACGAGTAAGGAAGGCATCGTCATAGAACTGGAAGGAATTCCAGGTGAGAATGTCTGAGGAGACGGTGCCCAGAGCTCCGTCCATGGTGACCAGACCGTCGTCCACGACGATTTCCGGTGCAAACTGTCCGGGGAGCGCGCCGAGACTCGGATCCTTGGCGAGCGGATTGAGTGCACTGAAAGGCGCTGTGACCATCGCCCGCACACGGCTGAAACCTAGCCGCGCAGTATTCGCCAATCCCGGACTGAAGATATGGGTCTCTTCCAGGCTGACCATTTGCCTAAGCGTAAAATTCTGGGTGAGCACGTCCACCAGCGAATCAGGCATAGTAAGAGGCGCCTTGTCATAGAACCAGCTCGCCGCAAAACTGTCCTTTTCTGAGAAACGGTGGTCGCCCCTCACAGTCACATAGTTTTCCGTCAAGCGCTCGACTCCCGAAGTGTTGAAGATACCGGTGTCTCCGTTCCCGATAAGCCCGCTGTTGGGCAGCGGATAAAAACCCAAATAGGGCACAACCTTCGGGTCAACCGTTATTTTTGAAGGAGTGCAATTAGGGTTGGGCAAGTGACAGAGCGAGCCCGCTCGAGCCTCCGCAGAAGGCACGACATTGCTGAAAGTGTCGCTCTTCCTCTGGCGGATCCCTTCGTAATCGGCGAAGACGAAGGTCTTATTCTTTTTGATCGGGCCTCCACCGGACACCCCGAACTGGTCGCGATGGAATGGCGGTATAGGTTGACTGCTGTCGTCGAAGTAGTTTTTTGCATCGAGGACCTTATCGCGGACGAAATAGTAGGCATCCCCATGGAACTGGTTGGTGCCTGACTTGGTGATGCCGTTGATGACCCCACCGGAGGCCCGGCCATACTCCGCCGTATAGTTACCGGTTAGGACCGAAAACTCCTGAATTGCGTCCACACCCAAATTGACGCCCAGCGAACTGCCCGGCGACCCATTCGAATAGTCGTTGATGCTGATCCCATTGATCCGGTAATTATTCTCGAATGGCTGGTGGCCGGAGACGGACAAAAGAGTTCCGTATCCCCTATTGCCCCGATTGCTGGGTCCCGCCTCAACTCGGACACCAGTGACTCCCGGCTGGAGCGTTGCTAGTTGTGTCCAGTCGCGGCCGTTCAAAGGTAGCTCGCGCTCCGTTGTGGAATCGACCTCGGCGCTCAGCGTTGATGAAGCGAGTTGCACGTCCGGCGCTGTCGCGGTGACAGCAACTCGTTCAGTCACTTGGCCAATCTGCAAGGAAATATTCAGGGCCTGTGAAGCTCCCACGTTTAGCTTGAAGCCCGCTTGCACGGATGTCGAAAATCCTGAAGCTACAACTGTGATGTCATAAATTCCTGGAAGCAAGTTCGGCGCGCTGTAAAAACCGTCCGAGTCAGTAGTGATGTCCCGCGCGACCCCCGTCGCCCTGTTTTTGATGGAAACTTTCGCATTCGGAACCGCCGAGCTGGATGCGTCCGTCACCGTGCCGGCAAGGGTGGCTCCGGCAACTTGTGCATAAACTGGAGTGGACACGTTCACAGTGAGCGCCATCATCACGCAGACCAAGAGAACGTACACCAAGAGACCACGCCCTTTAATCATCGGTTGCCTCCTAGGGGATGTTGACCAAGGCCCCACGTCGTCGGCGAGGGTTAACTTACGACCTTCGTGGCGCCGACAGTAAAGACCCTGAGTCTTCGTGTCAAATTAATTTGTATTAAGGTTTGGAAAGCAAATAGTGCAGAGCGCGCAGGAAAAATCGGATTTTACCTTCTAGACTTCGCCTCTTTCACTTTTCAACCGTCCCCGAATGCGCTTCCTTGATGCCAAGTGCGCACAAGGAAGTTCCGTTTTCCTTCCACGTGAAAGTCATACGGATCTGAAGTACAGCAAACGGCCGATTCACCAGATCATCTTGATCGCAAACTGAATCTGACGAGAAGTTGTTTGCGTGGAAGTGATGAGTCCGGCGCTTGAGATGGAGTTCCCATGCTGATCGAAGACCGTCGAATTGTCAGTCGGCGAGGCGAAGTTAGCATGGTTGAGAGTGTTGAAGAATTCCGCCCGGAACTGCGCGTTGAAATTTTCCGAGATGCGCCGAATGCGATTGTTCTTGAATACAGAAACGTCCAACTTGGACACGCCGGGACCAAGCAGCGTGTTGCGACCCAGATTTCCCCATTTGTTCGCACCGGGGAAGGCCAAACACTCCGTCTTGATGTAGTGGTTGGGATTTCCCGGGTTAGTAAGTGTGCCGCAACCCGGCCCTGCCAAGCGGTTCGGGAGCTCACTGGTCTCATCCAATTTCATGCCGGCAGGATCACCGCCCAGGATTGGCGTGAAAGGCTGGCCGGAGCTTGCTTTGTAGAGGCCGCCCAATTGCCAACCGCTGGCAGCCCACGCCAAGACTCGGGAACTCCGGGCGGGGCTGGGGAGTTCCCAGGTAAAGCTCAATACGAAAGTTTGTGCAACGTTGAAGTCGGAGAGCCCGCGCGAAGTGCGTTGGTCGAAGAAAAGCTGATTGAACAAACCATTGGGAAAGGCGTCGTCCGCTGCGGTTGCGGATAGCGTGTCAATACTTTTGCCCCAGGTATAGGCAGCGTGCAATTCGACGCCACGGCTGACGCGCTTGGCCATATCGGCCTGCAGGGCGTGATAAAAGGAACTGGCTTGCCAGAGGGTCGAATTGATACGGCCAAAATTCGGATTCAGCGTACTGCTGGTCGCTGTCGGTGGAAAGACGTAGCCTGTCGGAGTCAGCGTGGGTAGGACCATATCGATGTTGTCGACGCGGTACGGAAGGTGAATTCCACGGGAGCCGACATAGCCGACGGCTAGGGAAAGTGTTGAGGTCAGCTCCCTGGCGATCCCCAGATTCCACTGCATCACGTAATTGCGTTTGGGATTAAATTCGGCGTAGGTGGCAAGCCCGAAATTCGTTTGATTACGGAATTGTTGAAAGGCGCCGGTTGGAAACATGCCGGGCTGCAGAGTATTGGCGAAGATAGAATGCACGAATGGCACAGCGAGTTGAAATGAAGATTGAAATTCGTAAGGCAGCGGCAGCACATCGAAAATGCCGAAACCGCCGCGCACCAGGGTCTTCCCGCCTCGCGGACTCCATGCAAAGCCGGCCCGCGGCTCGAAATTTCGCAAGGTTGGGTTTGCGAAGAACGGCGAGCCTACGTGAGGCACGGCATCGGTGAGGTTCCGCAGGTTCGATATGCGGTTCTGTGACTCGTCCGGAACCGTCGCCATTTCATAGCGGAAGCCGAGATTCACGGTGAGATTTTTTTGCAGGCGAACGTCATCCTGTGCATAGGCGCCGAATAAAGTCTGACGCAATCCGACATCCGGCACATCAGGACTGCCGGATCCCTGGAAAACGAGAGGCCGATTGGTCAGAAAATTGAGCAATGAATCGAAGCGAAAACGCCCGTTTACGGCAGGCAGTGATAGCTCGTTGTCCTGCATGCGTTCCACGAGCACGCCGAACTTTATGTTGTGGATACCGCGGGTGAGAAAAACATCGTCACCGCCTTGAAAGGAATTCCAGGCAAGAGACTTGTTGGAGAGGAGAACTCCCCCCGTCGTGGGCGCGCCGGAGAAATTGGTCACGCCCGGCACGGCACGTACTTCGCCGGCCAAACCTCCGGGCACAAATGCGAAAGAGGGATCAAGCATGTTCGGGTTCAAAATCTTGGTCAAGCCTCCAATGATCCCAACCGAGCGGCTGAAACCCAAGCGGGCGGCATTTACGAAGGTCGAACTGAAGAGGTGCTGCGCGTGCAGGGTTACGACCTGCCGCCGCGAAACGATATTGGCAAGCAACTCGTTGAAATTGTCGGGCTGGACTGTTTTGGAGTTATCGCGCATGTAGGTGGCCGCCAGCACGTCTTTATCCGAAAACTTACGATCAACTCGGACGGTGAAATAGTTTTCATTAGTTATTTGCTGGCCGGCGAAGGAAAAAATCCCGGTATCACCATTGCCCAGGAGAGAACCGTTCGGCAGCGGGTAAAACGCATTGATGAAGCGAAGTACATTGGGATCGACAGTGACGCTCCCGGTGGAAAGGTTTCCAGCGCGCGCGGCTGGCGAGGGGACGGTGTCTACCGTGGTCACACCGAGCGACTGGCGAAGACCTTCGTAGTCTCCAAAGATGAACGTGCGGTCCTTTTGGATCGGCCCACCGGCTGAGCCACCAAACTGATTGCGTTTGAAGGGAGGAATTCTGGCGTCAAAAAAGCTCCGTGCGTCCAGTGCGCTGTTGCGAAAGAACTCATAGACATCGCCGTGAAACGCTTTGGTTCCGGAACGAGTGATTGCGTTAATGACGCCGCCGGAGGTGCGTCCATACTCGGCGGGATAATTGCTGCCCAGGACAGAGACTTGCTCAACGGCGTCGATTCCGAGATTGTCGCCCAGGACGCTACCGGGAGCACCATTGGAATAATCGTTGATGCTGATTCCGTCCAGGCGGTAGCTGTTTTGGTCGGGTCGGGCCCCCGAGATGCTTATTGGCGCTCCAAAGCCGCGTTCAGTATTTCCACCGCCGCTGGCGCTCCCGGTTTGAACGCCGGTGACGCCCGCCTGCAAAGTGGCAAGCTGGGTCCAATCGCGTCCGTTGAGCGGCGTATTCTGCACGACGGAATTGTCAACGTTTCCGGACGATTGATTTGCGGGCCCACCCGACACAATAGTGCGCACTACAGTCTCGGAACTGCCTGCGCGCAGAAAAACATTGAGGACCCGCTGACTTCCGACGGCTACGGTGATGCCAGTCCAGACTTGGGTAACGAACCCGAGAGCGGAAACCGTCATTTCATACTTACCGGCAGGTAGTGCAGGCAGGTTGTAAGAACCGGACGTGTCGGTGACCACTGTCCTGACCTGGCCAGTGGTCACATCTTTAATAGAGATCTGAACTCCCGGCATTGCGGAACTGGAGTCTACTCTGGCGGTTCCACTTATGCTGCCTCCGAGGACTTGTGCAAAGGTATCCAGCGGTGCCGCACACATCAAGACTGCAAAGAGGAAAGCTAGAATGACCGCTGCGTGAAAGCAATTGAACGACTGGAACCCGAAATGAGGGCGGTGCCTTTCCGCCAGTTTCAAGACGTCCTCTTCTGGATGCAATTCATTGTTCCTAAGTAATGCCGCCAGGGCGGATCGAAAGAGAGCCGTGTAATTCATAGCTCCTCCTGCAGACCAAAGAACATAACGTGTAGCCTCAGGTCCAGATCGCAGACAGTTTTCAAAACTCTGCTAGTGCTCTGCCTCGTACGTCCAGACTTGGGCCGGCTCATTGCCCCTCGCGGGGACGCCAACGTAGAAGCGGTCACGCCTTGTGTAGAAGTAGCGTGTCCGAATGCCGATTCCCGATGGAATGTTTGCAATCAGCTCATAGTGATTGTGATCGTTCTGCTGAAATACGCTGATAAGACCTTCGCCTCCGATTACGTAAATACGCATGCGGGATGCGTCAAAAAATACATCATCGCATTCACCGGCAGCACGTAGTCTGGTGACTCCGTTTCTGGTTTGGGTATTCAGAACGATTAACATAGGAGTTTTACGAATACTCGTAAACAGCCGATGATCTTCTTCATTCAACGCCATTGCGTAATTTGACGCAGCCCCTACCTTCGAGCCAAGATTCTCTTCGCGCCTACATAAACAGACGGTTAACTCGAAGCCCCGGGGTGGTACTTCGGAGCAACCGCGTAGTCATTGGTGTACACGACCTAGTCGTCATGCGACCATACGCTGTCGCCGATTTGAGGCTACCTCGCTTCTTCCGGTCGCGGAACGTCTACAAATGCCCTGTAGAGAACCTGCCTTCTCTATGGAGAGTAAGTGTAACTTCGCGGTTGTCTCAGATAGGCGTTCACGCCCGCGTCAAAGGGGAACCCCGCTAATTGCGGAGGTCTGTAACTAAATGAAGATGAAGGAGAAAGTGGTGCGCCCAAGGGGACGATTTTAGAACTTTTCTCTGCGATTTTCTGTCAAGCCTGACACCTCGAGTTCACAGCGACTGCGAGCTGCTAGTTGATTCAGTCATTGGGAGAATTTGAGAAGAATGTGATTTCCACCTGGGTTATCGCGTACACCGGTGTTCCATCAGGCTTGGCGGCTGGGTTGAATTGCCATTCCTGTAGGTTTCTTATGCATTGTTCGTCAAGCCCAAAACCAAGCTGAGTAAGCAGATGAGAATCTACTATGCGTCCTTTAGGCGAAATTAGGACGTCGATGACTGACTTACCCCGTACTTTCTCCCGGATGGCATAGTCGGTGAAGGACGGATTGGGGCAATACCTGCAAACAGGCGACGAAACGCCATTTACACCAGCCCTATAGACAGGAAACTGGGTCTTCGGGGGGAATGGGGCGGTTAGACTGACAAGAAACTTTGTTTTCTGGAAGGAAATGCTGTGAGTATCAAGGGTCGCGCCACACGGAACATGCAACGCTTTCATTTGCATTGTGTAGGCATCCGCGCTCTCTTCGATAGATCCGAGCACAAGAATATCGATGCTCAAATCCAGAGGGAGTTTTTTCAGGGCCTCTGAGGAGCAGAGATCTGCGGGAGTAAGCTTGTTTTTTTCCAGAGTTTCCATAAATGCGGCCGGATCTCTAACCAAGATGTTCTTTTTGCCGTGGAACTGAATCGCAGCGGAGAGAAATGACGCGAGATAAATGCCTTGGACCGAGGGCATGCCATCCCTCGTAGCGAAGGCCGTAACGGCAAGAAGGTGTGGGACGGGCGATTGGAGTTTCTTGGCGACCTGCTCGGCAGCGCCGTCAAGTTCGGCATACTGCCCGCGGGCTGAGATCGAAGCCAAGAAAAGCAGCAATGCGAGGCCCAAAACTCGTGCTAGATAAGGCAGCATAGGGGCAGACTACCACGACGTGGAATTCGGCGCACCGGCTTGCGTGCTGATCTGAACTTTTCTCAGCGATTTTGTATCAAACTGCGTCGTCCTGACTGTCGCCGGAGTTCTAAACTATGGCAAGGGTAAAAGCCCAAGTCCCTGAATGCAAAGCCCTATTTATGCTGGCGCGCCCAAGGGGACGATCTTAGAACTTTTCTCTGCGATTTCGTGGCTTGTTTGCGACAGGTCGAGTTCCCTGCTGCATTGAGTCTGTAGCATGATTCGAGACGCCGGGGGGCAGATGTCCGGTAAGGCGACTTCCCAGTTGGGGTGCTTTCAAAGGTTGATCGGCAGATTGCGCCAGCGTTTAGAACGGTCATATTCTGTTTTGGAAAAATAGACCTTAAGGCGTTCGAGATTGGCCTCGAACAGTCGCCGAAAGTCTGACATCTGGATGGGAGGTTTTCGCGTTAGCCCGGCATCACGGGCTAAATCAATCGCCTGTCCAAATTCTAACCAGTCGTTCGGCGAATGCGAGGGAGCCACGTTCACGTGAAAATCGCCGTGGCCTCTAACAAATTCAAAGAGCAAGTCACCGACAGCCACTGTTGCCTCTACGTAGTCGAGCACCTGCCTATATCGCTTTTTAGGGACGATGCGAGCATCAAATTTCTCGAAGATCCAGGAGTATTCCTTCTGGAGGTCACGTTCGAAACGCCTCTGACGTCCCTTAAACGTCCAACTTTCGAGCCACGATGCAAATAGGAACATAGCCAAATTATAGTCTACGGAATAGATGCGACAACACAGAGGGTAAGTCCTGATTAACGCACTTACCGGAGATGTGCAGCGCATGAACAGGACAGCCAGGACCCATCAGGTCAATCAGCTATTTTTTCGCCCGAGTAAATGCCACTGCGAGAATCAATGCTCCAATCAATATCAAGAAGGGGAAGAAGACGGGCGCGTGCCAATAGGTAAGATAGTGCAATCGCCCGTGCACCACATTGATGATGCCGCTAGCAATGAACCCCAACCCAAACAATCCAACTATGAATCTCTGGAACGGGGTTAAATCCTTCGGTTTGGCCGTTTGGTGCCTCATTGCCAGAGAAGGAGAATACAGGAATGATACGGCACTCGGAAGCGTTTAGACCGAACCATCCCCAACGCAACTCCTGATTAACGCTGCCGTTATCGGAGAAGTGGCTCCTAGTACGGCGGTGCGGCTTCCACAGCGTTACGGGCGAAACTCTTCCACATATTTCGGCTCGCCGAGTAATTCCAACTCCGCGCCGCTGCCAGCGAAAGAAACAACTTCTTGCCCATGCCACATTGCTTGCAAGCGCAGCTCAAATGCACCTTTATGTCGCAGCGGCACAGGAATTTCATTGTCCAAGATGTTCTCTCCCATTTGAGTCTGTCCGTCAGCCAAATCAACTGGAAATTCTGAAAACGCCCCTTCCATCTTTGCGTCATGTATGCGAAGTACCGCTTCCTGTACCCATCCACTCCCGGCATCACGGAGCGGTACACCTTCACTCTGGTGTATATACACCGATGAGAAATGAAGTTTCGCTTCACCCTGCGAGAATGAAACGGCTGCGAGAACGGAATCGTGAATTTCGATGGCGCGATTTGGCATGACAGAAGCCACTGTGAGGTCGTTGCTTTGCGATTGTCAACGGGATTGACCACAAGTCCTGATTAACGCTAACCGGACAAGTCCCCTTTAGGTTCCCGCTGTCGGTGTCCCCAGGGGTTACTGCGAATGCGAGGCCAGGGGAGGCAGGGGAAAATTGTTCAGAGCAAAAGATTCCCCGCGCGCGCGGGCGTGTGGGTTTCCGAGGTGTTCTGTTCGCTGTCAGTTGAACAATTGTTTTAGGAAGGTGACCAGCCACCTGTGGTTACCGAAAATTCCGTCCTATCTGAAACAAAGAGGTTCCGATCATTCGTGAGATCATGGTGGCTACCACGATGAGCTCTCTTTTCGTCGCCCTTTTCGCTTTGGTGGCCTCCAGTTTTCGAACGCGTGCGGCCCTGCAGGCGGAGAT
>Ga0137410_10001165_pt1 | contig 18099 bp, 12 predicted proteins | sample CZODoug1_16funga_FD_108878 | JGI IMG/M metagenome (GOLD analysis project Ga0137410, IMG submission 108878) | Vadose zone soil fungal communities from Angelo Coast Range Reserve, California, USA - CZODoug1_16fungal (Illumina Assembly) | ecosystem: Environmental > Terrestrial > Soil > Vadose zone... | reverse complement strand
TGACGCCGGGCTCGGACCCCTTGGGCGGCGGAGGGACCTTGGCGATGGGCACGTCCGCCTTGTAGGTCCACGTCCCCTTGGCCCCCTGCGCTTCGACCAGGTACTCGGCGACTTCGTGGGTCAGCGCCTTGAGTTCGGGATCGTGGGTGGCCTCCAGCGCGAGGGCGCGCAGTCCCGCGGTATAGACGGCCGCGCCGCTCTTCTGCCAGTGGTCGCCCCGGAGGAACTCATTGATCTTCTCCCGAAGCTTCCCGTTGGCGAAGTACTGGCTCGTGTGGATCAGCGCGTAGGCGCCCAGGTAGTCGTCGTCGCCGTTGAACTGCCACTTCAGGTAATGGGCGGCGAGGAAGGCCGCCCCGCGGTCGATCGCCCGGTTCACCTCTTCGGAGGTCGTGCCGAACTTCCGCAGCTCCTCGTCGAGCTTCGCCTTGACCGAGTCCGCGTCGACGATCTGCCCCGCCGGCTTTGCGGCCTCCTGGGGCTCGGCGGGCTTCTTGCCCGTGTCGGGCGCGGGCTCCGCCGGCTTCGGATCGGTCTTCGGGTCCGGCTTGGGCGCCGGCGCCTCCTCGACCTTCATGCCGCAGGAGGGGCAGAACTTCGCGCCGGGCTTGAGAGGGGCCTTGCAGCCGGCGCAGAGCTTCTGCTCGATCTTCGCCCCGCAGCTGCCGCAGAACTTCGCGTCGGGCTTGAGGGGCTTCTTGCACTCGGGGCAGGTGGCCTCTTGAGCCAGCACCGCGGGCGCCAGGGTCCCCGTCAGGACGGGGACCCCGAGACAGAGAATCAGCAGCAGTGCCGTTCTCATGACGCCTCCGGTCGTTACGGGCTTACTTCGACTCGACCTTGGTGCCGCACTTGCCGCAGAACTTGGCGTTCAGCTCGAGGGCGGTGCCGCACTTCGTGCACTTGAGCGACTCGGCGCTCCAGCCGCACTTGGTGCAGAAGCTGGCCCCCTGCGCGAGCTCCGTCTTGCACTTCGGGCAGAGCATCGCGGCGGGATGCTGGATCTTGTCGTCGATGTCGGGCAGCATCTTGCGCAGCGCCTCGTCCACCGCGTAGCGCATCAGCTTGCCCTGGGAGTCCCGGTCGACCTGGACGTTGTTCTTCGCATCACCGCCGATGCCGATGACGCGGACGCCCCAGGCGCTGGCCGACAGCTCCTTCTTCACCTCGCCGAACTGCTTGGAGACGATCTCGCCGGTCGTCGCGTTCACCAGCTTGATGTCGACGCCGATGTCCGTCGTGATGATGGTCTTGGAGGTATCGATCTTGAGGGGCGCGGCGCCGGGGATCAGGCGGTCGAACATGCCGCCCTGGTTGGAGGTCTTCTCCGTCTTCAGGGCGAAGTTCGTGACCGACCCGATGAAGAGGTAGTCGACGCCGCGGATCTTGCCGGACCTGGCCAGCTCCGCCGGATCGACGATGCCTTCGAGGCTCTGCTCCTTGAGCAGGGTCTTCATCGCCATGCGGTCGATGAGGTTGAAGCGCTTGGACGACACCGCGAGCGTTTCGAGCTGCTCGCCGGCGGCGTCGGAGGATTTCGTGTTGGTCTTGTCGGTGAATTCCACGACGCCCGCGCGCAGCCGGACGTTGCTCCCGGCGGGAGGCGGCGGGTAGTTGCCCACGTCGGGCATCTTGTCGCGGGTGACGGTCTCACTGGAGCTCGTGCCGCAACCGGCCAGAAGGGCGATCGCGAGGGCGAGAACAGGGAAGCTTCGGCTCATCTTTTCCTCCAAGCGCTGAAGTCCAGATATCTTACGGACCCGGGGCTGCCAGTCAAGGGACACCGGTCATACGGGCCCGGGCAATTCCAGTTTGACGACCGGGAGGGTGGGTTTGTGACAGGCCTCAGGAGCGGACCGACTCCAGCGGGCGGTAGAGGGTGTCGCGGCGGACGGGGTCGCGTCCCGCCTCCCGGATGAGCGCCCGCATCTCCTCCTCGGAGACGCCCAGTGGGGACTCGGCGCCGGCCATATGCACGATGCGCTCTTCGAGGATGGTGCCGTCGATGTCATCCGCCCCGTAGGAAAGGAGGATCTGGGCCATCTTGAGGCCGGTCATGATCCAGTAGGCCTTGAGGTGGTCGACGTTATCCATCATCAGGCGGCCGACGGCGTGGACCTTGAGGTCGGTCTGGGCCGTGACCTTGGGCAGACCCTTGAGCGCGTTGTTGTCGATCTGGAACGCGAGCGGGATGAAGGCGGTGAAGCCGCCGGTCTCGTCCTGCAAACCCCGGATGCGGAGCATATGGTCGACGCGCTCCTCGGGGGTCTCGATGTGGCCGTAGAGCATGGTTGCGGTGGATCGGCCGCCCATCTTGTGCCAGGCGCGGTGAATCTCGAGCCAACGCTCAGGGCGGGCCTTGCCGGAGCAGATCTGGTTCCAGACGCGGTCCGCGAAGATCTCGGCGCCGCCGCCCGGGAGGGAGTCGAGGCCGGCCTCACGGAGCTCGGCGAGCACCTGCTCGGGGCTCTTCTTGGCGATCTTGGTGAAATGGTCTATTTCGGTCGCGGTGAACGCCTTGATATGGAGGTCGGGATAGCGCTCCTTCAGGCCGCGGAGCATCTCGATGTAGTAGCGCCAAGGCAGCTTCGGATGGACGCCGCCGACGATATGGATCTCGTTGAGCTTCTCGAATTTGGCCTTGGCGGCGTAGGCGTAGATGGTGTCCAGGTCCATCTCCCAGGCGCCCTCGGCTCCGTCTTTCCGGTAGAAGCTGCAGAAGTGGCAGTCGAACACGCACACGTTCGAGTAATTGAGGTGCATGTTCCGGACGTAGTAGGCGACGTTGCCGTTCTTCTTCTCGCGGACGTGGTTGGCCAGGCGGCCGAGCGTGAAGAGGTCATCGGTCTGGAAAAGCCGGACGCCGTCGTCAAAGCTCAGGCGCTCGCCCGCGTGGACCTTCTTCTCGATGTCGGCCAAGGAGGGGGTCACTGGCCCATTCTATGCAATAACGGACTCTGAATCACTTATTGCATTTTAGCAGGGGCAGCCGTGATATTCGTCCCCCGAGGAAGGGCCCAGAGGGGACTTGAAGGCCTCGAGCGCAACCCCCTCGTGCACCTTGTGGAATCCCTCCAGCGGCGACATTCCGTAGGCTTGCTGCAGCACCCGCATCGTGTGCAGCACCTCCCGGTTCGTCCCCTCCCCGATGTGCATCCGACAGGTCCCGTTCGACGCAGCCAATAACGTGGGATTGGCTTTCTTGATGTCGGCGAACACGTGCTTGCCGATCGCCTGCGACAGGTCGTAGGTCTCCGACTTCATCCCGAACGACCCCGCCATGCCGCAGCAGCGCTCCGGGATTTCAACCAGCTCCAGGCTCGGGATCAGCTGCAGCACCTTCCGCGCCGCCTTGTCGGCCCCCAGCGCCCGCAGGTGGCACGTCGGGTGCAGGATCAGCGTCGATGCGACCCGCTTGAAGTTCACGTCCAGCTCGCCCTTCTTGTGCAGGCTCAGCAGGAACTCATGGACGTCGACGACCCGGTCCGCCACCTTCTTCGACGCCTCCCCCGGCAGCAGCTCCGGCACCTCGAGCTTCAGCTGCAGCCCGCACGAGGGCGCGCTCGTGACGATCGGCAGGTCCGACCCCGACAGGAGCTCGACATTATGCTTCGCGCAGGCCGTCGCCTCGTCGCGCGCGCCCAGCGACGTCGCCGCAAGGCCGCAGCACTTGTACTCGGGGATCACGACCTCGTACCCGTTTCGCTCGAGGACGTCGATCGTCGCCTGCTTCTCCCCCTGCGGGTCGTTGTAGTCGGCGAAGCAGCCGGCGAAGTAGATCACCTTCTTGTCCGACTTCTTCGTGCACCGGCTCTCGTCCTTGACGAATTCGGGCGACCGCTTGATCCCCTTCACCGCGCCGACCACCGGCATCAGCCAGTTCGAGAACGGCGCCCAGCGCTGGGCCCGCTCCGAGTTCTCGCGGACGTGGACGAACATCTCGTCCTTCTTCGAAAGGCCGCGTTTCGCGACGTCGAAGGCCTTGGCCTCCAGGCACATCCCGGGGATGTCCACGAGCGACGGACACTGGACCAGACAGAGTTTGCAATTGATGCAGAGGTCGGCGACTTCGCGGAGTTGCTTCGGGTCGATCGGGAAGCGCCCTTCGAGCGCTCCCTGCAGCATGGCCGCCTTCCCGCGCGGCGTCGCCGCTTCGTCGGGCTTTTCCTGGTACACCGGGCAGTACGTCCGACAGAACCCGCAGCCGTGGCAGCGCTCGATCTCCCTGGTCCAGCCCGCGAACGGGGAGTCCGGCAGATACTCGTGGTCGTGGCGCCGCGACGCGCGCAGATACTTCCGGAAATCGAAGTCCGCCGGCTGGATCTTCTTCCCCGGATTCAGGATGTTCTTCGGATCGAACGACTTCTTCACGTGCTCGAAGAGCGGCACCAGCTTGCCGAAGATCTTCCGCACCCAGGCCGCCCGCAGGATCCCGTCGCCGTGCTCGCCCGACAGCGTCCCCTTCAGACCCGCCACCAGCTCGGCCACGTCCTCGCAGATCGGCAGGATCTTCGCATGATGGTCCTTGCCCTGCGCCTCCATGAGGACGTTGACGTGGACGTGCCCGCTGCCGGCGTGACCGAAGACGATGCCCTGCACGCCGTGCTTCGCGAACACGCGCTTCAGGCCCTGGATATAGGCGACCAGGTTGTCGGGGTGGACGCAGGCGTCCTCGATGATGCGGGTGGACCGCAGCGGCCCCTGCAGGCGCTCGAGGATCGGGGACGCCGCTTTTCGGACCTTCCACAGGACTTCGGCGTCGTGGCCGCTGGCCACCGTGATCTCGATCGCCTCGCCCAGGACGGACCTGGCCTTCTCCACCAGCGCCGCGACCTGCTCCTTCTTCTCCCCGTCGAACTCGCAGAGCAGGATCGAACTGAGGTTCGGCGGCATCTTCTGCTGCCATTCCAGGATCGAGTTCTTCACGAGGTCGATCATGGTCTTGTCGATGACCTCGAGCGCGCTCGGGACCAGGGGCCTCAAGGCAACGACCGCGCGGCCCATCGGCTCGAGGTCGTCGAAGTAGATCCGCATCAGCGTCTTCTCGGGGGGCAGACGGATGAGCTTCAGTTTGGCTTCGGCGATGATCGCAAGCGTCCCCTCGCTGCCGACCAGCAGGCGCGTCAGGTCGAACTGGGGATCGAAGACGTGGTAGCCGCTGGAATTCTTCAGGGTCTGCGGCCGCGACTGGTCGATCAGCGCGCGGTTCGCGTCGACGAGCGCCTTCATCTCCGCGTCCAGCCCGCGCCAGCGGGAGCCGCCGGTGCCGGAGCCGTCATCGAGGACGACGTCGAGGCTCATCACATAGTCCCGCGTCGGCCCGTACTTCACGGTCCTCGGGCCCGCCGCATTGTTGGCGATCATGCCGCCGATGGTGGCGACGTCGCCGCTCGACGGATCCGGCGGGAACCAGAGCCCGAACCCCTTGAGGTACTTGTTGAGCTTGCCGAGGACGACGCCGGGCTGGACTCGGATCCAGCCCTCGCTCTGGTTCAGCTCGACGATCTTGTCCATGTACTTCGAGAAGTCGAGGATGATCCCTTCACCGAGGGTCTGGCCGGCGAGGCCGCTGCCGGCACCGCGGGCGGTGACCGGGATGCCCTTCTCCGCCGCGTACTTGAGGACGGCGACGACGTCGTCGCGGTCGCGCGGCACGACGACGCCCTGGGGCATCATCTGGAAGATGCACGCGGCGGTGGAATACAGGGTGCGGTGGAGGTCGTCGCAGAGGACGTCGCCTTTCACGAGACGGCGGAGGTCCTGTTCGAGCGCGAGACTCATTGGGCCATTATAGCGATTTCAGCGCCGGCCGCCGAAGCTCGTCGTCGTCGTCATCCGGTGGAGGATCCACGCGGTCCAGGTGAGCAGGACGAAGCCGAGGATCATCGCCAGCCCGTGCACGGGAAGGTCGGTCAGGAGGGCCATCCCGGGCGCCTTCAGGTCCTTGACCGGCAGCGACTGGACGGCGCCATAATAGCCGAGGCCCAGGGAGGCCAGGATCAGGAGGATGCCGCCCCAGCGGCGCGCCCCGCCCGCCCGCGGGGAAAACGCCAGGAATAGGCCCAGGAAGGCGACGGCAAGGGCTCCCACGGGGAAGACCAGCATCTTCGGATCGGCGATGCAGGCGCTGACGATGGCGGGGATGTTCCCGCCGGCGCCGAAGGCCAGGACCGAGCCCAGCGAGACGACGAGCAGGACCGAACCCGCGGCGTAATCGAACTCCTCGCGGCTCGACAGGCCGAACATGAGCGCGGCGGTGAGGCTCCACAGGGCGAGCAGCGCCAGGTTGGACGGGTGGATCAGGAGACGGAAGGAACCCTGGGCGCCGCTGAGGAAGAGATCCAGGCTCTGGCCCGTCGCCGGCGCGCAGAGACCCGCGGCGAAGAAGCACAGGGCGGCGAAAATGGGCACCATGACGGCGGGGCCCGGGTGGGTGGTCTGCTGCAGCTGCTTGCGGTTGACCAGGAACGCTCCGACGAGCAGACCGGCGCCGGCCGCCACCAGGCCGAGGCGGAGGATCAGCCCGGAGTCGCCGTGGATGAAGGGCCGAGGAAGACTCATCCAGAACCCGTCCCCGGCCCGGATCGGGACCCCCAGGGCGCCGACCGCGAAGAGCGCCGCGCAGCCCGCCAGCACGAGCCCCCAGAAGCCGAGGTTCTCGACGACATGGCGCTCCCGCTTCGGCGGCGGGACGTGCTTCCATTTCGGAGGGGCCGCGACCTCCGCCACGCGCGGGATCGGCTTGGACTCCTCCTTCTTCAGGTTCGGGTTCGAGGGGAAATCCTCGGCCCGCAGCGGGCGGTTCTTCGCCGCCTGCTTCGGCAGCGGGGCCGACGGCTGCAACTCCCGCGGCTGGATCACCCTCGGCTCGATCTCTGCCCCCTCGATCATCCGTTTCCTCGGCCCGGCGGAGATCTCCGGGACATAGTCCGGGTCCTGCACGGGTTGCGGCTTTTGTGGCGGCGGACGCCGACGGCCGTGGATCTCGACCTCGGGCACCGACTCGTCGGCGTTGTCCCAGAAGTTGTCTGCGGGAACGACCGTCGCCGGCCGGGACCGGGGAGGAGGCACCTGCGTCTTCCGCGCCTGCGGCGGCGGCTCCGCCCGCCGCGGCGGGATCAGGATCTGCTCGAGGTCCGCCCTGAGCGCCGTGGCGTCGGGATACCGCGCGGCCACGTCCTTCTGCAGCAGTTTCCGGACGATGGCCGACGCGCGCGGGTCGATCCCGGGAACGCGGTCCTCGATCGGGATCGGGTCCAGGGTGACGCGCTGGGTGGCCATCTCGAGCGCCGTCAGCGCGTTGAACGGCAGCTCGTTCGAGAGCATGTTGTAGTACACCACGCCGAGCGAGTAGAGGTCGGCGCGCGCGTCGACCGCAGGGCCGTCGACCTGCTCCGGCGCGATGAAGCCGGGGGTGCCCATGAAGGCGCCGCTCACCGTGGTGAAGCTGCTCACCGCCTTCAGATTCCGCGCCAGGCCGAAGTCGGTGATCTTCACCGATCCGTCCTTCGAGATCATGATGTTCGCGGGCTTGATGTCGCGGTGGACGATGGCCTGCGCGTGCAGCCCTTCGAGGCCCCCGGCCGCGTCGCGCGCGATGCGCGTGGCCGTCTGCAGGTCCATCTTCCCGTCGCGCTCCAGCTTCTGCTCGAGGTTCTCGCCGTCGATGAACTGGAGAATGATGAAGTGCTGGGCCTTCTCCTCGGCCACGTTGAGAACCTGGATGACGTTCGGGTGCTCGACCTTGGCGGCGGCGCGGGCCTCGCGCTGGAAGCGCTCGACGAATTCGACGTCCGACTCGAGGTGTCCGGCGAGCACCTTGAGGGCGACGGGCTTGTCGAGCGCGATATGGTGGGCGCGGTAGACCGTCCCCATGCCGCCGCGGCCCAGGAGGGCCTGGATGCGGCAGCCGCCCAGGGTCATCCCGATGAAGGGATCTTTCTGCTGCTCGGCGCTCATCCGGCACTCCGACGCACGATCAGAACCGCTTCCGGTAGGAACGTTCCTGCAGACGCATTCCCGAGAAGACCACGGCCCGCTCCACGACGGCGACCGCGAGGACCAGGCCCAGCATGCCGGCCGAGTCCCGGAAGGAACGCCCGAACCCGGCGAACGGCTCGGCCAGCAGGGCCGTCCAGGGCTCGCGCGTGGGCTGCGACACCAGCACCCCGAAGGCGAAGAGGCCCAGCGCCCCGGCCGCCGTCAGCGCCGCGCCGACGCCCTTTGCCTGGCGTTCGAAGTTGTACCCCGTCACGAGCAGGATCCCGAAGAAACAGGCCAGCATCGTCGCCGTCGCCAGCGGAATCGACAGCTCCGGGAAGATCATCATCTGGCGGAACGGCGCGTCCCAGCCGACCGCCGACACCCCGAACGCGTAGAGCAGCGGAAACCCGACGAGCATGAGGGCCCTCGTCGCCATCACCCGGAACGACCCCGGCTCGCGCTCCCAGGAGATCTGGATGGCGGCGAACAGCGCGACCAGCCCGAGCACCAGCCGGTTCAACGGCGCGAGCAGGGCCGACGTGAGCGCGCGAACCGAATTGCCCAGCGTGGAGGCCGTTCCGGATCCCGCGGCCCGGTCGATCCAGGCCCCGGCGACTAGCCCGCAGAGGAGCATCAGGCCCACCAGGACGATCAGGGCAGCCTTCCGCGCCAGCGAGTTGAATTCCCGGCGGTAGACGAGAACGGAGCCCGCGGCGGCAGCCACGGCCCCCACCAGCAGCGCGATCCGCTTGCCGAAGTCGGCATCCGACGCCGCCCAGTGCCCCAGGAAACCGCTGCCCCGCTCCGCGAGGCTGCCGGACAGAAACGCGAGCGCGATGGCCAGCCCCATCAGGTCCCAGTGGATGAGCATCCGGATGCGGCGCTTCGACTTCGCCTGTGCGAGGACGTTCTCGACCTTCTTGGTCGTTTCGGAGTTCCGGATGGCCGTCGGCTTCGGGCCCTGGAGGATCGCGTCGAGGTCGCGGATCAGGTCCGTCGCGTTCTGATAGCGCTGGCTGGGCTCGGGATTGAGCAGTTTCTTGACGATGGAGCAGGAGCGGGAATCGGCGGCCGAGTACGCGTTCTCCAGGGGTCGCGGGTCCTCCTTGGTGCGCTTGATGGCGATCTCCATCGGAGACTCGCCGAGAAACGGGAGCGTCCCGGAGAGCAGCTGATAATAGGTCACGCCCAGGGAGTACAAGTCCGTGCGATGGTCGAGTTTCTTGCCCTCGACCTGCTCCGGCGACGCATACTCCGGCGTCCCCAGGAAGGTCCCCTCCACGGTCAGGCCCTTCTTCGCCTCCGTGCTCCGCGCCAGGCCGAAGTCGGTCAAGTGCGGCTTGCCGTCGGGGGACACGATGATATTGCCCGGCTTCACGTCGCGGTGGATGATCCCGGCGCGGTGCGCCGCCGCCAGCCCCGAGGTGATCTCCCGGATGAATTTCGTCGCCCGCTCCAGAGGCAGGCGGCGCTCGGTCTCGATGACGCGGTCCAGGGTGTCTCCGGCCACGTATTCCATGACCAGATAGTAGCGGTCTTCGTATTTGCCGACGTCGATGACGCGGATGACGTTGGGGTGGTCGATCTGTCCCGCGGCGCCGGCTTCACGGAAGAAGCGGGTGACGTATTCCTGGTCGGCGGCCAGGGAGGGGGCGAGAATTTTGACGGCGACGTCCTGGTCCAGGAGGGTGTGGCGTGCGCGATAAACGACTCCCATGCCGCCGGCCGCCAGTCTCTCCTCCACGCGGCACGGCCCGAGTTTCGCGCCGATCAGCGGATCGACGAATTCTTCGTCGGCCATGGTCTCGGAAGTCTACCGCCCCCTCAACCCGTATTCAAACTCTTTCCAGAACGGCGCGGGGCAGGTGAAACTGCCGAGCGAGCCGTTGTTCGGGTGTTCGTCGCCGTGGAAGTCCGAACCGCCGGTGACCCGGAGGTTCCGACGGCGGGCCACGTCCAGGTAGCGCAGGTGCCGGGTGGCCGACCGGTAGCGGTGGAACACCTCGATGGCGCGGATCGGGCTCTCGTCGAGGATGCGTTCGGCCAGGGTCGGGTCCTCGAGGAAGCCCGGATGGGCCAGCGAGGGCATCCCGCCATGCTCCAGGATCAGCCGGGCGGCGTCTCCGGGGGTCATTTCGTTGGCCGGGACGTTCGCCGGGGAGCCCTGGCCCAGGTACTTGTTGAACGCCTCGTCGAGCGAGCGCACCAGGTCCTTCTTCAGAAGGGCTCGGGCGACGTGTTTGCGTCCGACGGACTTCCCTCCCGCCTCCTGAAGGACCTCCGCGGGCTCCAGCGCGACGCCCAGCCCCTGAAGCTTCTCGCAGATCCGTCCCACGCGGACCCGGCGGCTCTCCTGCAGTTCCCCCAGGCGCTTCAGCAGCGAGGGAGACCGGTGGTCGAGGCCGTAACCCAGGACGTGGACGTCGTTGCCCTCGAAGCGGGAGGACATTTCGATCCCCGGGATCACGCGGACCCCCTGGGCCTTTCCCTCCTCGAGGCAGTCGGGAATGGCCTCGACGCTGTCGTGGTCGGTGACGGCGAGGATATGGACGCCCTGCGCCTTCGCGAGGCGGACCAGGTCGCGCGGTGCCACCCGGCCGTCCGAGCAGGTCGTATGCGAATGCAGGTCGACGATCAGGGGCATCCAGAGAAAAAGTCCCCGGCCCCTTGCGGGACCGGGGACTTTCCCGAAGTTCACGCGGAGACTACTTGACCTTCTCGAAGTACTTGGACGCTTCCTTGGTGTTGATGGTGTCCTTGCCCTTGGTCCAGTTGGCGGGGCACACCTCGCCGGTCTTGGCGTTGTGCTGGAAGGCGTCGATGAGGCGCAGGGTCTCGTCGACGCTCCGGCCGACGCCGAGGAAGTTGACGGTCTCGTTCACGACGACGCCTTCGGGGTTGACGATGAAGAGGCCGCGAAGGGCGATGCCCTTGTCCTCCATCAGGACGCCATAGTCGCGGGAGATCTGCTTGGTGACGTCGGCGAGCACGGGGTAATCCGTGCCGGCGATGCCGCCTTTGTTGCGCGGGGTGTTGTACCAGGCCAGGTGCGAGTACTGGCTGTCGATGGACACGCCGATGACCTCGGCGCCGCGCGACTGGAAGTCGGCGACGCGGTCGGCGAACCCGGTGATCTCGGTCGGGCAGACGAAGGTGAAGTCGAGCGGGTAGAAGAACAGCACGACCCACTTGCCCTTGTACTCGTCCAGGGACACTTCCTTGATTGCGCCCTTGACGATGGCCTGCGTCTTGAATTTCGGCGCGGGCTTGCCTACGAGCGTCGCCATGGAATCCTCCTCAATGCGTTTCGAAGTCTATCGATCCGTCCGTTCTCTGCTGAACGTTTGAAACCGCGTCTCATTCCAGACTTAGTCTAAAACGGCTTGGGCCGCCGGATCAAGTCCAGAAACTCCTCCCTCGTCCTGGAATCGCTGCGGAAACGCCCCTGCATGGAGCTCGTGATCATGTGCGCGTTGTTCTTCTCCACCCCCCTCATCATGACGCAGAGGTGCAGGGCCTCGATGACGACGCCGACCCCCTTGGGTTTCAGCGCCGACTCGATCGCCTTCGCGATCTGGGTGGTCAACTTCTCCTGGATCTGCAACCGCCGGGCGAAGACTTCCACCACCCGGGGCAGCTTGGAGAGTCCGACGACCCGCTTGTCCGGCAGGTACGCGATATGGCACTTACCGAAGAACGGCAGCAGATGGTGCTCGCAAATCGAGAAGACGTCGATGTCCTTGACGATCACCATCTCGTCATAGTCGCTGGCGTCGAAGACGGCGCTCTTGAGGATCTGGGCGGCGTCCTGGGAGTACCCCTTGGTGAAGTCCTGGAAGGCCTTCTCCACCCGGAGCGGGGTCTTGGCCAGGCCCTCCCGGGACGGATCCTCGCCCAGGAGCTTCAGGATCTCGACAACATGGTCCCGCAGCTCCAGGTGCGCCAAGGTTTCTTTTTCAGTCATCGGGGCTGTCGATTATAGGCCCCCGCTTTAAAAAGTAAAGGGCCCGGCGTCTTCGCCGGGCCCGTGGATGCTTGATGCCGAATACCTACTTGACGTCCCACATGTCGCCGGCGAAGAGCAGCTTGCGGATGTCGCCCTCCCCTTTCGCCTTCTTCTGGTCGGCGATCTGGCCGTCCGTGCGTTCCTCCAGCGTCGGCAGCCGGTCGTTCCGGAAGATGCCGATCGGAAGCGGCAGGATGGAGCCGGGATTCTTCGCCTGGGCCTTTTCCATGTCGTCGGCGGTCGCAGGGGGATTGAGGCGGGACAGGATCGCGGCGAGCGTCGGGTTGTGCTCGTCGTGGATGATCAGGTCCTTCTCGGTGATCCCGTTTTCGCCCAGCTTCACCACCTCGGGATTCAGCCCGTTCAGCCGAATGCCCAGCTCGCGCTTGTCGCCGAAGATGAGGGGCTTGCCGTGCTCGAGGGACACGTTATACCGGTTCCTGGCCTCGCGATCGACGAAGTGATCGAAGGCGAGATCGTTGAAGATGTTGCAGTTCTGGAGGATCTCGATGAAGGCCGACCCCTTGTGGTCCGCCGCCTTCCTCAGGATCTCCATCAGGTGCTTGGGATAGATGTCGACCGAGCGGGCGACGAACGTGGCCTCCGACGCCAGCGCCAGCGTGATCGGATTGATCGGCTGGTCGATGGAGCCGTAGGGGGCCGACTTGACTTTCTTGCCCAGCTCCGACGTGGGCGAGTACTGGCCCTTCGTCAGGCCGTAGATGCGATTGTTGAAGAGCAGGATCTTGATGTCCACATTGCGGCGCAGCGCGTGGATCAGGTGGTTGCCGCCGATCGACAGCGCGTCGCCGTCGCCGGTGGCCACCCACACTTGGAGCTCGGGGTTGGCGAGCTTGAGGCCGGTGGCGACCGCGGGAGCGCGGCCGTGGATCGTATGGAAGCCGTAGGTGTTGACGTAATACGGGAAACGGCTCGAGCAGCCGATGCCCGAGATCATCACCATCTTGTGCTTCGGAAAGCCGAGCTGCGCGAAGACCTGCTGCGCGGCGTTCAGGATCGCGTAGTCCCCGCAGCCGGGGCACCAGCGGATCTCCTGGTCGCTCTGAAAGTCCGCCTTCGTGTATTTCGGGGCGGCGGCGGGCGTCTGGGGTTGCGTCGGGGCGACCATTACTTGCACTCCTTCTCGATGACCTCGATCAGTTCGGAGACCCGGAACGGCTTGCCCTGCACCTTATTGATGCCCCGGGCGTCGCAAAGGAACTTCGCGCGCAGGAGGAACAGCAGCTGGCCCAGGTTCATTTCCGGGACCAGGATCTTCTTGTACCTGGACAGCACCTTGCCCAGGTTCGCCGGGAACGGGTTCAGGTGGCGGAGGTGGGCCCGGGCCACCTTCAGGCCCCGGCGCTGGCAGTCCTCGACCGCCGCGCGAGTGGCTCCGTAAGTGGATCCCCAGCCGATCACCAGGGTGTTGGCATCCTCCGGCCCGTGGACCGTGACGTCCGGGATGTCCTGCGCCATGCGGGCCACCTTCGCGGCCCGGACGCGGCACATGAACTCGTGGTTCTCCGGATCGTAGTTGACGCTGCCGTAGATGTGGCTCTTCTCGATGCCGCCCAGACGGTGCTCCATGTTGGGCGTACCGGGGATGGCCCAGTCGCGCGACAGCGTCACTTCGTTGCGCAGGTAGGGAGCCCAGCCCTGGGGGTCCGTCCGGAACTTGACATCGATCTTGGGCAGCGACGCCGGATCCGGGATCTTCCAGGGCTCGGCGCCGTTGGCGAGGTATCCGTCGGACAGGATGAACACCGGGCACATGTACTTGGTGGCGAACCGCACGGCCTGAATCGCGATGTCGAAGCATTCTGCCGGCGTGGCCGGCGCGAGGATGCCCACCGGCGACTCGCTGTTGCGTCCGAACATCGCCTGCAGCAGGTCCGCCTGCTCCGTCTTGGTGGGCAGGCCCGTCGAGGGGCCGCCGCGCTGGATGTCGACGATCACGAGCGGCAGCTCGGTCATGACGGCGAGGTTGATGGCTTCGCTCTTGAGCGCGACGCCGGGGCCGCTGGTGCCGGTCACGCCGAGCGAGCCGCCGAACGAGGCCCCGATGGCGGCGGCGACGGCGGCGATCTCGTCCTCGGCCTGGAAGGTCTTCACGCCGAAGTTCTTGTGCATCGCGAGCTCGTGGAGGATGTCGCTCGCGGGCGTGATCGGATAGCTGCCGTAGAAGAGCTGCAGGCCGGCCAGCTTGGACGCCGTCACCAGCCCCATCGCCAGCGCGACGTTGCCCGAGATGTTCCGGTAGGTGCCCTTCTCGTACTTCGCGGGCGCAACCGTGTACTGGGAGCGGAAGAGCTCGGTCGATTCCGCATAGATGACGCCCGCCTTCAAGGCCATCTGGGCGGCCTGGACCAGGAGGGGCGCCTCCGGATCCTTCTTCTTGCTGAACTCGCGGTCGATGGCGTTCATCGTCGTTTCCATCGGCCGGTTGTACAGCCAGTACAGGATTCCCAGGGCGAAGAAGTTCTTGTTGCGCTCCTTCTTGGGCCGGTCCTTCTCCTGGAACTTGATCGACTCGAGCGCCTTCATCGTCAACTCGGTGATCGGGATCTTGTAGGCCTGGAACTTGTCGAGCGTGCCGTCGTCGAGCGGGTTCGTCGCGCAGTTCGCCTTCTTGAGGTCGACCTCGCCGAAGGAGTCCGTATTGACGATGACCACGCTGTTGGGCGGCATGTCCTTGAGGTTGACCTTCAGGGCCGCCGGGTTGAACGCGATCAGCACGTCCGGCCGGTCGCCGGGCGTGTGGATGTCCATCGACGAGAACTGGATCTGGAAGCCGGATACGCCGGGCAGCGATCCGGCGGGAGCGCGGATCTCGGCCGGGAAGTCCGGGAACGTGGCGAGGTCGTTGCCCAGCACGGCCGACGTATTCGTGAAGTGCGTGCCGGTCACCTGCATGCCGTCGCCCGAGTCACCGGCAAAGCGGATGACGACCTTGTCGATCGTCTCGTGCTTTTTCGCGGTGGTCTCGATGCCGGTCGCGGTCGGGGGAGTCATGATGTCTCCGCTTAAAAAAAAGGCCCCGGAGTCCCGGGGCCTGAACTCACTCGTTGCCAATCATTCGTTTGAAGCGGGAGTGGATCGTTCCTCGCACCCCCGCCCGTTGGCTAGAAATATAGCCTCCGGGACGCACACTTTCAAGGTCCCGTCCGAACCTGCCTTCGGCCCGGCTCGAAGGGGTGGCCACTATTAGAACGTCCGAGCCCCCGCGCTTACTCCCCGGCCCCGTCCCCCTACCTCTGAGCCTTCTTCCACTCTTCCTTCTTCTTCGCGTCTTCCTGGACCAGTTCGTCCTTGTGATCGCTCCACCACTCCTGCCAGCGCTCCGGGGTCTCCTTGACCGCGCCGAAGGACTTTCCTGTGACTTTGTCGATGATCGCCGTCACCTGCGCGCCGAACTTGTGAAACTGGCGCTCGGCGGACTCGATCTCCCAGATCACCTTGAACAGATACGGGAGCGAGTCCGACCGGTACAGAGCGGCGCCCAGGGCCTTCGCGCACGCGAGCCGGAGGTCGAGGTCTTCCTTCTTGTCGACGACGATCTCGCCGAGCGGCTTGATCGCGGCGCCGCCGCCGTCGCTGACCCCGGCCAGCGTCTCGGCCGTCGCCTTCCTCACCTCCAGGTCGGCATCCTTGAGCGACGCCGCCAGAAGCTCGACCGTCTGATGCTCCCTGGCGCCGGACAGCTTCTTGACCGCCGCCGCGCGCGCGGAAGCCTCTTTCGCCTGGATGTCTCTCGAGAACGTCTCGCGCAGTTCCGCTTCGTCCGCCATCAACGCCGCCGCGAACGCCAGGATCAGGGTGCTCATGCCTCCTCCGTGCGCAATAAGTGGCTCTGAGTCGCTTACTGCGTCATCCGAAGACCTCGGCCGGGACGCCCGTCTGCTCCGTGAGCGCCTGGGCGATCTCTCCCAACAGCTCCTGCTCCACCCGGTGGATCTTCTTGTCCGCCGGGAACCGGTCCACCGTGTAAATCTGGACCGACTTGGGCTTCAGCCGCTTCACCGAATTGATCCAGTCGATCACCGACTTCGAATCCGTGTTGTCCCGCCGGCCGTGCGTAAACATCGCCTGGATCGTGAAGTCCTTCAGCTTCGGCAGCTGCTTCAGGATGTCCCAGATCCCAATTTCGGTCACCGGCGAGTTCATATTCAGGAACTGCCCCTCATTGCCCGCATCGAGCTTCATATAGCGGGCGTCCAGCAGGTTCAGGCCCTCCACCACCGACGCCCGGTCGAGGTGCGCGGCGTTGGAGAGGATGTCGACGCGGACGCCGGGCATGACCTCGTCGCGCGCGGACAGGATCGCCTTGACCACGTCGAGGAAGTCCGGGTGCAGCGTGGGCTCGCCGTTGCCCGCCAGCGTGATGCAGTCGAGCTGCTCGCCCCGGGCCTTCAGCTCCTCCAGCGTCTGCCGCAGGCCGTCCCCCACCTCGCGGGCGGTCGGGAACCGATACTTGGCGAGCGCGACGGGATCGACGGTGTCGGTCGTCCACCCGCACTGGCAATAGTTGCAGTTGAAGGAGCAGACCTTCACTCCGAAGGGGAGGATGTTGACCCCGAGGGAGCTGCCCAGCCGCCGGGATTTCACCGGCCCGTAGGTCACCCCGTCCGACAGGTTATATTCCTTGTACGGCGCTTCCGCCATGAACGGCATCCTATCACAACGCGACCTTTGACGCACCCCTCCGCTTCTCATAAGATGACACGCCACGGATGGCGGAAAAAACCTACAAAGACACCCTCAACCTGCCGAAGACCGACTTCCCCATGGCGGCCAGCCTCACCCAGATGGAGCCGCGCATCCGTGAGAAATGGGAGAAGGAGCGGCTCTACGAGAAGATCCAGGCCGCCCGCAAGGGCGCGCCGATGTGGGTGCTCCACGACGGCCCGCCCTATGCCAACGGCGACGTCCACGTCGGCACCGGCCAGAACAAAGTCCTGAAGGACATGGTCGTGAAGTTCCGGACGATGAAGGGCTTCGCGTCGCCCTATATCCCCGGCTGGGACTGCCACGGCCTCCCGATCGAGCACAAGGTCGTCAAGGATCTCGGGCCGAAGGCGCGCGACATGTCCAAGGCCGACATCCGCAAGCTCTGCCTCGACTTCGCGCGCAAGTACATCGACATCCAGCGCAAGCAGTTCAAGTCGCTCGGCGTGCTGGGCGACTGGGACAAGCCGTACCTGACGATCGATCCTCAGTACGAGTTGGGCATCATCGAGGTTTTCGAGCTGCTCTGGAAGAACGGCCATATCGCCAAGCGGCGCCGGCCGATCCACTGGTGCATCAACGACCGCACCGCCCTCGCCGAGGCGGAGCTGGAGTACAAGAGCGAGAAGTCGCCGTCGATCTATATCGCGTTCGAGATGACGACGCGACCGAAGACGGAGCTGCTGGTCTGGACGACGACGCCCTGGACGATTCCGGCGGACGTCGCCGTCGCCGTGCATCCCAACCTCGAGTACGCGATCTGCAAGTTCCGGGGCGGCGAGGCGATCATCGCGCCGCAGCGGCTCGAAGAGGTGCGAAAGCGCTTCGAGATCGGCGAGCAGATCGGCTCGATCAAGGGCCGGGAGCTCGAGGGCCAGAAGTACAAGCATCCGCTCTACGGTCACGAATGTCCCGTGGTGCTGGCGGAATACGTCACGACGACGGACGGCACGGGCCTCGTCCACACGGCGCCCGGCCACGGCGCCGAGGACTATGAGACCGGTCTGAAGTACAAGCTGCCGATGCTGTCACCGGTCGACGAAGCCGGCCTCTTCACCGCCGAAGCGCCGGGCTTCGAGGGCAAGCAGGTATTCGCGGCGAATCCCGACGTGATCGAGACGCTGAGGAAGAGCGGGCGCCTCTGCAGCTCCGAGGAGTTCGCGCACGACTATCCCTGCTGCTGGCGCTGCAAGAAGCCCGTCATCTTCCGCGCGACCGAGCAGTGGTTCGTTCTCATCGACCATAACGGCGCGCGCCAGAAGGCGCTGGAGGCCGTCAAGAAGACCCGCTGGGTCCCCGGCTGGGGCGAGACGCGCATCTCGAGCATGCTGGAGGGGCGGCCCGACTGGTGCATTTCCCGCCAGCGCTCCTGGGGCGTCCCC